>OGHJ01000237.1_pt1 | contig 94908 bp, 86 predicted proteins | sample 1571351 | NCBI WGS metagenome assembly OGHJ01 (sample SAMEA2582037, study PRJEB24529) | metagenome | biome: Human gut stool | place: China | collected 2011 | reverse complement strand
CTTGGAATGAGAAATTAGCCGAGATATGGCAGCTCATTACTCAATCCCCTGAGAATTTTAAGGGCGGCACGATATGGAATGTCATCGTGGATATTCACGGTGCAGTGCAGGCTATCGGACTTGCCCTGCTCGTGCTGTTCTTTGTTGTGGGTGTAATGAGAACCTGTGGAAATTTTGCAGAAGTCAAGCGACCAGAGCAGGCGTTGAAACTGTTTATCCGCTTTGCCATTGCCAAAGGTGCAGTGACCTATGGATTAGAACTGATGATGGCACTGTTTAAGATTGTGCAGGGTATGATTTCCACGATTATGAATGCCGCAGGCTTTGGCTCGGCACAGCAGACGGTGTTGCCGCAGGAAATCGTGACAGCAGTTGAAGACTGCGGATTTTTTGAGAGTATCCCGCTATGGGCGGTCACGCTGATAGGCGGGCTATTTATCACAGTGCTGTCATTCATTATGATTATGTCGGTATACGGCAGGTTTTTCAAGCTGTACCTTTATACCGCAATCGCTCCCGTCCCTCTTTCTTCTTTGCGGGAGAGCCGAGCCAGAATGTCGGCAGGAGCTTTATCAAGAGTTATTGTGCCGTGTGCCTTGAGGGTGCAATCATCGTGCTTGCCTGCATTATCTTTTCGGTGTTTGCGGCTTCCCCGCCCGTGGTCAATCCCGATGCGGCTGCGGTCACGATGGTGTGGAGCTATATCGGGGAACTGGTATTCAATATGCTCGTCCTTGTCGGTGCGGTCAAGATGGCAGACCGTGTCGTGCGTGAAATGATGGGCTTGTAAGGGAGAAAGCGGATGAAACGTGTATATATATTTAAGGACGGGGTACAAAATGCTTCGTTGTCGATAGATTTGGATTACAACCTTGAGATTGTAAGATGTGAAGATTTTGAGGATCGCATAAATCTAAAAGAATGTGCGAGGAAATCCTTTAATAAGGCGTTAAACGAGCGTGATTTAGGAGATTGTGAGGATTCAACATCTTCTCTGACTACGGGGAAAATTCATTTTGTTAGAGGAAATCCTACTGAGTTTTCAATGGATGTCTGCATTGTATGCAGAGATACAGAGGAAGATTTTTACAGACTTATTCACAAAAAAACAGGGTTCACTTATCGGGATGAATACTATTGGAACAAAGCCCCTCATTCCGCAGGAATACAGAAAAAGGCTAAGTATATTAAGAAAAGGGGAAAATGGCAGCTTGTCAGAACGCAGTATTTGAATATCAAAAACAGATACCTGCGGCAGAACGACCACGACCATCCCTCTTTCATATGCTATATTGAAGCTGTAAACAATGTATATAACGCAAGAATGAGTTGGAAGTAAACGGAGTAAAACTTGAAGAATCGTCATTTTTCCAAAGATGGCAATTTTTTTGTGCTAAAAAGGAGGTGTTTATGGATTGGAAGTAAAGATAAATAAAGAAATCCGCAATTACACGGAATCCATGTTTTTCGGGCTGTCTATGCGGCAGTTCCTTTTTTCCGCCCTTGCCTGCGGCATACTTCTATGCCCAGAAAGCAGGGCAAAATTAAGAAAACACCCTGCGGGTATCCCTTTATGCCCAAGATGCAGGGCGAGTAATTGACTTTGACCATCGCCCCTTTAAAAATGTGGAAGTCATGGATGAGGCAATGATATCCTTATGGAATCAAAGAGTAAATCATGATGACAATGTGTATATTTTGGGGGATTTCTGCTATAGAAACGAAAAAAGTGCGGAATGGTATCTGAGTCAACTAAAGGGACATAAGCATCTGGTTCTTGGGTCTGTACCATTATCCGATGTCGGAATGGAATGGCTCTTACAGAGGTCACTTGCACTTTTATGGTCATATTCACGATAAGAGGGATGAAACATGGGAATATATGAATCAGAGGGAGAACGCTTATAATGTCGGCTGCATGTTATATGGATACAGACCGGTACGCCTGAATGAGATTGTGAAGGCGAACAGGACTATATGATTGTCTGCGGAGACTTTGGTCTTTGTGTAAGCGGCGGATGTTCGAAGAATATAGTGCCCAAAAAGGAAGTTTTATGTTAATAATTCAAATAACATCAAGGACTTCGCAACACACAGAGCAGATGTAAGGTGGCATGATGAGTAAAAATATATGCAGATTAGATGGAAATCAAATTTTTTTATCCGTACTGAGGGATGATGAGGAGGCAGTCGGCTTATACGCGAAGTGGATGTCGGATGAAACCACCTGTGTCTTTATAGAGCATGCGCATTCTGTGGTGGACATCACCCGGATGCCCGGTTGGGTAAGAGACCATTCTGTCATGCGGATGGGAATTGTCCTGAAAGAGACAGACACATTGATTGGATATTGTCATATTGACCATCGAACTGAGGATATGTCAGCCTGGTTATCCATTAACATCGGAGAAAAGTCGGTGCGTGGAAAAGGCATTGGAACCGAAGTCGTGCAGATACTCTTGCGGTACTGCTTTATGGTGCTGGGAGTGTATAGTGTCCATCTGGATGTACTGGAAACGAACACCCCTGCCATTAAGTGTTACGAGAAGGCAGGATTCAGAATAAGTGGCAGATACCGGGGACATTGTTACTATATGCGGAACCACTATGACTGGCTGCACATGGATATCTTATATGAGGAATACCGGCAACCACTTGAACCTTAAGGGTCTTCATGCGAAAAGTGTCCGCAAGTTAGCGGGCACAACAAAAAAGTCCGTCGGAGCGTTAAAGCATCGACGGACTTTTTTTGCTTTGCTATTTTACAAAAGTAAAAATCAAAAAAATTACAGAGTCTGATGCACCTCGCGGATCACAGCATCAGCAAGCTCCGGAGCTTTAGCTGGATCAATGTCATCCGGAAATTCCGCATCAATGGTGGAAGCAGCCGGGCGATAGTTCAGGCGCAGGGCATTTGCCTGAATGTAATCCGTTGCCTTGTTGTAAGTATCCTCTGTAACACCGTTTAAAGTAATTGTATATAATTTTGCCATAATCTATCATCCTTTCTTTTATGCTGTGGTTAATGGAAACATTTCCTTGTTTCTGTATATAGTATATCTCTTTTCCTGAAAAAAGAAAATGGAATAAAGTAACAAATGTAATAATAGGAATCGTTACTATATTTGTGAAATAGTTACATATTACCATAATGAGACATTTGTCAACTGTGTTTTGCTCCGCAAAAATGATAAAATGAACCATCAAAAAGCAGTTTGCAAAGGAGGAAAACAAGGGAAAAATGGAAGACAAAGATAAGAAGAAAAATGTGAAAAAAATAATCGTGTATGCAGTGCTTTTAGTACTTATTATGGGAATCGCGCTGGGAACCGGACAGATTCAGACAGAGGAATTGGGGAGGATATTTACGGTCAATGCAGTTGCAGTCTGTAAATTATTGCTTTTGATCTTCGGGGTATTGTTCTTAAAAAGTCTGATCGTATGGATCCTGGGGCTGATCAAACCGGCGAATCACAGAGCCAGGTCTGTGCTCTCTCTGTTATCCAGTCTGACAAAATATATTGCGTTTCTGGTGATCCTGTGCGCAGGACTGACGATCCTCGGAGTTAACATGACTACCATCATTGCCAGTGTCGGAGTATTGGCTCTGATCGTCGGTTTCAGCGCGGAGAGTCTGATCGCGGATGTGGTGACAGGTACTTTTATGCTGCTGGAGAATCAGTATAATGTGGGAGATATCGTAGAGGTGAACGGTTTCCGCGGAACTGTTACGAGCATCGGCATCCGTACCACCTGTATCACGGACACCGGCGACAATGTGAAGATCATCAATAATTCCGAAATGAAAAATATCCTGAACCGCTCCGACAATTATTCCAAGGCTGTCTGCGATATCAGTATCCCTTATGAAACGGATCTTGAAAAGCTGGAAAGTGAACTGCCGAAACTCCTTGAGTCGATCTACAAAGCACATGAAGATACTATGAAAAAAGTTCCTGTGTACGTGGGAGTGCAGGCATTGCAGGATTCCGGAATATTGCTCCGGTTCGTAGTGGAAGTCTCGGAGAAAAATATCTATTCCGGCATGCGTATTCTGAATCACGATCTGCTGCTGGGCTTCCGGAAGCTGGGCGTGGAGTGCCCCTTCCCGCAGTTGGATGTGCATAATAAATAATGGGTGGATCCGGTAATAAAAGAGAAAATGAAGATCAAAGAAGATCATAAAGATCATAGGAATAATAAAATGCAGAAACAGGAAAACAATATACTACCGGAATACCAGACACTCCCGCCGGATTCCATAGCCCCGGAATATCCGCCGTTGCCGGACGAATATCTGCAGAGTAAACAACCTGTGGAAAAAGGGGTACCGGAACGCAGTGAAAGCCGGAAGCGAAAAGCAATGCGCATACTCTGTATGCTGACAGCTTGTGTACTGCTTGGCTGCAGCGTGTATGGAACTGAGGCAGATCAGACGAAAATACCGGCACAGACAAGGGAGGAGGTGCAGGTATCTGATGAAAACGGAGAAAATCGGGACGGCATGGAAAATGACCATGTACAGTCCGCGACAACAGAGCCGGAAACAGATGTCGCAATAGCAGAAACGTCAGAACCTATCGAAAAACAGTATCCTCTGGAAAGCGGCACCTTATATTACAAGATATATAATGAGACTCACCTGGCCAATCCCACTGCTGACGCCTGGGAGCGGATCCTGGAAGAAGGAGAAATCACCATAGAACAGCTCCTTGCCGGAGAAGTGATCGCTCTGCCGCAGCCGGAGACGCCGGAAGGCTTTGCATTCCTGGGATGGGCGGCACATTTTTCAGGTGAGAAGGATACCTATCCGAAGTGGAGTCTGCTTACGGAAAGCTTTTCCGCAGAGGATGCAGCCAGGATCAAACCGGATGAGGAAGGCAATCGCAGTGTGGATATTCACGCGGTGTGGGACTCGCAGGATCCTGCTGCATGGCAGATGATAATGGTATTGGATGCCAATGGAGGAACGATTGCAGGACAACCATCGCAGTCGTATAATGCACTGACACCGAAATATTCCGGCGGAACAGTGTATCTGTGTGGATATCCGACTCCGGAACGGGAAGGGTATCATTTCGCAGGCTGGTATCTCACAACGGATGAGGGAGACATACGGGTGGAGACCCTGCCTGCGTCCCGCTTTTTTGCACAAAAAGGCGGAGAACCGGATTATAACGCTCCGTTGGAACTGCATTTGATGGCAGGCTGGGAGAAAACCGAAGAAAAGGGGAACTAAAGGTTGTTTTTCTGTGTGGGAAAAATTATAATAGGACTAACGGATCACACACAGAAAGAGGACCCCAAAATGGATGAACAGGAAGAACAGGGAAAAAAAGAAAGCACAGTGCTCCCGGAACCTCCGGAGATCACGGTGAAAAATCCAAGGATCGGTAAAGTACGTAAGCTGGAAGAGGAAGTAAGACGCCAGAACGAGATGGAGCAGCTTCGGACTAAGCGCATCCGAAAGGAGCAGGAATATATTGAACAGATGAGCAAGGCGGTGGAAGACCATCTGCGCAACACCAGAGAGGAACAGCGGTATAACGAGGAGTTTGAACGCCTGATCCGCAAGGATGTCTACCAGATGCACGGCATCAGTGAGGACAAGCTGCAGGGAATGACGGAGTACCGCAAAGCCTTGTATCAGGGAACCGCGTTCGGGATGTTTTTCCTGTCACTGATCATGACCGGAATCTGTGGATATCTCCATGGCTTCGGTTCGGAATTATGTATTTTCATGGCTTTTTATACAGCAATCGAGGGGACACTGTTGAACAATGGGAAGAGACAGCATGTAATATTGGATGTTCTGACAAGGATTCTGTATCTGCTCCTGTTCCCGGCGATGCTGATCGTGTTTGTGTGCTATGAACTGGGATTTACGGAGTATGCCTATATTGTACCGGCGCTTACGATAGCCGGAGTGGTGCTTTTGATGCTGGGAGCGGTGTCCTACTTCCTGTATGACCCGTATCGCCTGGATCGTAAGAATCATAAAAAGGCGAACCATTACATCCGTGACATTGAAAAGGCTGCCATCAAAGAAGTGGAACTGGAAGAAAAAGCACTGGCGAAGCAGGCGAAAAAGCAGGAAAGGCTGGAGTTAAAGGAAGAAGCCAGACAGAAGCGTGCAGCGAAGAAAAGAGAATGGAAAAAGCGGACAAAGGAAGTCTTCTCCGGCTGGAAAGAGAGTATCCGCGAAAAGCTTCCGAAGAAAAAGCAGGAGCCGCCGGAAATTCTTGAGGATACTAAGACATCAACAGCGGCAGATCCCATGGGAGATACAGAGACTTCTGAACAGACAGAACAGACGGATGCTGTGGAGATGACGGTGACAGAAGAGGAACAGACCGAGCAGTCCGTGGATACAGAAGACAGTGGGACAACGAGCATGGAGGAAGCGTAATGGCATATTATCTGATTGATTTCGAAAATGTAAAAAGCCGTGGCATGGAAGGCGTGGAGCTTCTGACGGAGGAAGATACTGTCTGTATTTTTTACAGCGATAATGCTGACAGCATGACCTTTGACCTGCATCGGAAATTAAATGAGACGAAGGCAAACATCATTTACCACAAGGTAGCGGTGGGGACCAAGAATGCACTGGATTTCCAGCTGGCAACCTATCTGGGATATCTGATCTGCGAGCAGCAGAGGGAAGGGATACACCCGAATTATTTTATCGTGACCAAGGACAATGGCTTCACCAGCCTCATGGTGTACTGGAAGGCGCAGGGAGTTCCCGTGCGGATCATCCGTAACCTCTTATGGGGGAAGAACCCTGTGGCAGAGCAGAATCTTCTGACAGAAGAGGAAAATGAGGCAGAAACAGTCGTTACCACTGCAGAGGATGTGGCAGAGCAGCCGCAGCCCACACAGCCAGAGCCGGTGGAAGAGACCAAAGAGCCCATGCAGCCGAAGACTGAGAAAGCGGATGCACCCGAAGAGCCCACACAGCCGGAGCCGGTGAAAGAGACCCAAGAACCCGTACAGCCGGAGCCTGAGAAGGCGGATGCATTCGAGGAGTCCACGCAGCCGGAGTCTGAGACGGTGGACGAGCCTGCACAACCCGTGAAGAAGCCTTCAAGGAAAAAGAGCAACACGAGAAAGAAGAGTGTTGCAAAGACAGATGATAAGACCGCGGAAAAGAAATCTGCAGAGAAGAAGCCTACTGAGAAGAAACCCGCAGAGAAGAAACCTGCAGAAAAGAAGCCTGCGGAGGAATCGGATGAACTGACTTTAGCCGTAGAAAAGGTCCTTACAGATCAGGCAATCGTCCCTCAGGTGGTAAAATTCATCCGCCAGTACAAGACCAAGCAGGGCATCAACAATGCCCTGAACAAAGAGTTCAAGGACAGTAAGCGCACCAGTGAAATTTATTCATCCATTAAGCCCCTGATTGCCGATAAAAAGGGAAAATGATAAAAAAGATCAAGAAAATGTGAAAAGAAAGTTATTGACAATATAAAAGCAGAGTGGTATTGTTGCTATCAAACAGAAAGTGAAATTCGATGAGCAGAACAAAATCTGCATACGGAAGCATTTCAGAGAGCCGTCGGCTGGTGTGAGACGGTATGTGAGTATGACAGAGTATCCTCTGTGAGAAGTGCACTGAAGATTTTAAGTAGGTGTCACCGGTATTCTACCGTTATTTAGAAGCCTGTTAGAAATGGGATATTTATATTTCATGGAGATGGGAACAAGAGGTCATGTGATAAAACATGGCAAGCAAAGTGGTAACGCGGAGAGCTTAGAGCTTTTCGTCTTTGGGTGCTTAAGGGTGCCTGAGACGGAAGGCTTTTTTGTTTTACGGGCAATCAGAATTTTTCTTTCTGTCACGACAAAATAACAAGACACAAGAAAGAAGGAAACAAAAATGAACAGTTTGGTAATCATTCTGATCGCAATGGCAGTGCTGGCAGCGGGCTATGTCTTCTACGGAAGATGGCTTGCAAAAAAGTGGGGAATCGATGAGAAGGCGAAGACGCCTGCGTTTACCCATGAAGACGGAGAGGACTTCGTGCCTTCCTCCAAATTCACCGTATTTTCTCATCAGTTTTCCTCTATCGCCGGGGCAGGCCCTGTGACGGGCCCCATCCTCGCATCGGTATTCGGATGGGTGCCTGTGCTTCTGTGGCTTCTGCTCGGCGGATTGTTCTTCGGTGCGGTGCAGGACTTCGGTGCCCTGTATGCCTCTGTGAAGAACGAAGGAAAATCCATGGGAATGATCATTGAAAAATACATCGGTAAGACCGGCAGAAAGTTGTTCATGCTGTTCTGCTGGCTGTTCACTCTGTTGGTTATCGCAGCCTTTACCGATATGGTGGCAGGTACTTTCGTAGGTACCGGACTGGAAGATGCAAGTGTGGCATATGCTAACGGCAGTGCAGCATCCATCTCCATGTTGTTCATCCTGGTCGCTGTGATCTTCGGTCTGATCCAGAAAAAGGTTGGAAAAATGAACGAATGGGTCAAGGCAGTCGTAGCAATCGGTCTGCTGGTAGTGATGTTTGCGGTAGGTATGAAGCTTCCAATCTATGCTTCCAAGACCGTATGGATTTACATCATCATGGCATACCTGTTCCTGGCATCCGTAATGCCCATGTGGCTTCTGATGCAGCCCAGAGATTACATGACCACCTTTATGTTACTGGGCATGATCATCGGCGCTGTACTCGGTGTGGTCGTAGCACATCCCGATATGGAGCTGAATGCATTTAACGGTTTTCAGGTGGGCAACAGCAGCTTGTTCCCGACCCTGTTTGTCACGATCGCCTGCGGTGCGGTATCCGGATTCCACAGCCTGGTATCCTCCGGTACTTCCTCCAAGACCATCAGCAATGAAAAAGATATGCCCATGGTAGGCTACGGTGCCATGATCGTAGAGAGCCTGCTTGGTGTGGTAGCACTGGTAGTAGTCGGAGCAGTAGCTGTGAACGGTACGAAACCCGATGGCACACCTTTCTCCATTTTCTCCTCCGGCGTTGCAGGATTCCTGGAGAAGATGGGTGTTCCCGTAACCGTGGCAACCGTATTCATGACCATGTGTGTATCCGCACTGGCACTGACTTCCCTGGATTCCGTAGCAAGAATCGGACGCATGTCCTTCCAGGAGCTGTTCTTAGGGGATACCACAGACACTGCAAAGATGACTCCCATGCAGAAGGTTCTGACCAATAAATATTTTGCAACCGTGATCACCCTGTTTTTCGGCTATCTGCTGACTCTGGGCGGATACAACAATGTATGGCCGCTGTTCGGTTCTGCAAACCAGCTGTTGGCTGCACTGGTACTGATCGCACTGGCAGTATTCTTAAAAACCACCGGTCGTACTGGCTGGACGCTGTACGTCCCCATGGGAATGATGTTAGTCGTAACCTTCACCGCATTGATCCAGAAGACGATCGCGTTGGTGAAAAATGTGGCTGCCGGACAGGCAACCTTCCTGGTAGACGGTTTACAGCTGATCGTTGCCGTGCTGCTTATGGTACTGGGCGTTATGGTTGCTTACAGCTGCATCCGCAAGCTGTTCGGTGCAGGGAAAAATTCAGAAAAAGAGGCAGCGTAATACAGCAGAGAAATAGCAGATAAATATAGCACAAAATATAACAAAGAAATATGGCAAACTAAGAAAAGATATGCTAGAATAGGGAACGGTCAGAGAGCAAAAAGCTTTTTGACCGTTCTTTTCGTCAGAGTGGAAGCTGGCGGGGAGGATTGTAATGGGAATCAAGTAAGTGACAGGGAAAAGGATAAAAGCAAGATGAAACAGAATATGCAGGATCTGACGGAAGGATCCTTAGGGAAGAAAATACTGATCTTCAGTGTGCCGCTGATGCTATCCAATCTGCTACAGGTGCTTTTCAATATGGCGGATATTGCAGTGATCGGACAGTTCGCGGGATCTCTGTCTCTGGGCGCGGTGGGCTCCACGGCGACACTGGTCACCATGTTTACCGGGTTCCTCATTGGTCTGTCCGGTGGTATCAATGTATTAACGGCATTATATTACGGAGCAAAAGATAAGGACAGCCTGTCGAAGACCATCCATTCCGCGGCACTGGTCAGCCTGATCATGGGCGTATTGTTATTAGTTCTGGGCGTGGGATTTTCCGAGTGGATGCTGACGGCATTGAAGACGAAGGAAGAGTTGCTGGACAAAGCGGTATTGTACCTGCGGATCTATTATCTGGGAATGCCGGCACTGGCCATTTATAATTTCGGTAACGCGGTGTACAGTGCGGTGGGCAATACGAAAAAGCCGTTGTATTATCTGGGATTTTCCGGAGTGCTGAATATCATCTTAAATCTTTTCTTCGTCATTGTCTGTCGGATGGATGTAGCGGGAGTGGCATTAGCAAGTATCATTTCCCAATACGTGTCCGCTGTGCTGATCTTACAGGCACTGCTTCGAAGCAAAGACATCTATGCACTGCATCCCGGAAAACTACGGATGGATCGGGAACTTACGAGGGATATTCTGAAGCTGGGAATGCCTTCCGGATTACAGAACGTGATCTTCCAGTTCGCCAACAGCTTTGTCCAGATGGGCGTGAACTCCTTTGATGCCACGATGGTGGCGGGCAATTCCGCAGCTTCCAATGCGGATGCACTGGTGTATGATGTCATGGCAGCATTCTATACCGCCTGTGGCAGTTTTATGGGGCAGAATTACGGCGCCGGCAAAAAGAAAAGAGTGCGGAGCAGTTACCTCATCAGCCTAACGTATTCCTTCGGCATCGGTCTGCTCCTGGGAGTGTCACTGGTGGTTTTCGGAAGACCGTTTTTGTCCCTGTTTACCAGAGATGCGGCAGTTATGGATGCCGGAATGTATCGTCTGACGATTATGGGCTTTTCCTATTGTATCTCGGCATTTATGGACTGTACCATTGCGGCAGCCAGAGCCCTGGGCAAAAGTATTGTACCGATGTTCATTGTCATCATGGGCTCCTGCGTATTCCGTGTGATCTGGGTTTATACGGTATTTGCATATTTTCATACGATTCCGTCCCTGTACCTGCTGTATATGTTCTCCTGGAGCATTACCGCAGTGGCAGAGATCCTGTATTTCATACGGATCTACAAACAAAAAATGGCTCTCCTGTCGTAAGACAGAGGAGCCATTTTGTATGTGCTACGCACTATTGACCCTGGTATCATAATTATTATGCAGCTTCGGCCTCTGCGGTAGCAGAAACGGCAGTGTAACGAACCGGCAGGAGACGGGCGCGTTCCAAGGCCACATAGATGGTAGGAAGTAAAATCAGCTGGATGATGATGCCGGGGAGGCAGGATACGAAATATCCGGTAGCCCAGGCAGACCAGCTGTAAGAACCGCCGGCGAAGATCAGCGCACGCAGGATTCCGGTGATCACGCGGCCGCCCAACATGGCAATGATTAAAGCCGCATACAGATCAACGACCAGCTTGCCGCTGCGGAGAAACTGTATGACCAGACCGCTGATCAGACCATAGAGTCCCAACTCGATCATCATGATAGGCATATAGCCGAAAGCGGGCATGCCGGTGAGCATACTGGATACAAAGGGTCCTAAAATACCACAGATGAGACCAAAGGGAGCCCCGCAGACCAGACCGCACAGCAACACGGGCAGATGCATGGGAGAGAACAGGACGCCACCCTTAGGGATCGCATGCAGAGCCATGGGCAGTACCACACATAAGGCAACACACAGAGCAGTGATAATACTCTTGTTTAAAACGGTTAATTTCTTCATGGAATAAAACCTCCTGATAAGATATAACTGTTCAGAGTCTCCATTCGCAAAAAGCCTCTTCGAGGTGCAGAAGCCTGAACAGTAATAAAAAAGCCAGAATGGCATAGTTCCCCTTCTGGGTAATATGCCTTCTGGCGTCAGGCTCCTTCGTGAAGCACAATTTATAATAAAGGGTAGGCATTTTTTTGTCAAGATAAATTGCAAAAAAGCATCTGCCATGCTATCATGAAACAAGTACTATTTTTACAGGAGTAAGGTTATGCGTATTATGGTAATGGACGGCCAGGGCGGAGGCGTAGGCAGAAGTCTTCTGGAGGCATTCAAGGAACGTTTCCCGGAGGCGGATCTGATCGCCGTGGGAACCAACGCCACGGCTACGGCGAATATGATGAAGAGCGGCGTGACAAGCGGAGCCACCGGTGAGAACGCTGTGGTATATAACAGTAAGAGAGCGGACGTGATCGTGGGTCCTATGGGAATCGTTATGGCGGATGCCATGTTAGGAGAGATCACTCCAACGATGGCAGCGGCAGTGGCTTCTGGTGATGCGAAGTTGGTTCTGCTCCCCATGAACAAATGTCATGCGACGATCGTGGGAGTAGTGAACAGACGACTGGGAGACTATATTGCGGAGGCTGTGGATGAGATCGCGAAGATTTTTTAATGATCTGGCAGAGGAATTACGGGAACTCCCTAATGAGGTACGGATTATTGCCATTGACGGAAGATGCGCTGCCGGGAAGACAACACTGGCTAAAAGACTGGCAAAGGAACTGGGTGGTGACGTGATCCATATGGATGATTTCTTCCTGCCGCCTGCACTTCGGACACCGGAACGCAGAAGCGAGCCCGGGGGAAATGTGCACTATGAACGCTTTTTAACGGAAGTGATCCCGAATCTTGCATCCGGCAGACCTTTTTCCTATCGGAGATTTGACTGCTCCCGGATGAGCCTGGGAGAAGAGATTTTGGTGAAAAATAACGGCTTTGTATTCGTAGAGGGAGCCTACAGTTGCCATCCGGTATTTGGTGAATATATGGACCGGAGAGTATTTCTGGATATTGACGGGAAGACGCAGGAGGATCGGATCCGAAATCGGAACGGCGAGGACAGATTACAGGATTTTTTACAGCTGTGGATCCCACTGGAAGAGGCATATTTTCAGACCTTCTCCCCGTGGGAAAAAGCGGATTACATCAAAGTCGGGGGCTTTTGAACCCGACATCATTTTGAGAAAGAAACGAAAGGCGGGACATATGCTGCATCAGTTTTACCCGGATCATGAGGCGGATTCCGCCTATGGCATAGATTACAAAACATTATACGAAAAGGGCTATCGCGGGATCATTTTTGATATTGATAATACCCTGGTACCCCACGGGGCACCGGCGACGCCGCAGGCAATTGAATTTTTCGGCAGACTGCGGAAGTTGGGATTTCAGACGCTTCTATTATCGAACAATAAGGAGCCCCGGGTGAAAAGCTTTGCGGACGCGGTAGGAGCTTCTTATATATATAAGGCAGGCAAGCCGGGAAGAGACGGCTATCTGCGTGCCATGGAGCAGATGCATACTACGAAGGAGACTACACTTTTTGTGGGAGACCAGCTGTTTACGGATGTGTGGGGGGCAAAAAAATGCGGCATCGTGACCTATCTGACGCGCCCTATCCATCCTAAAGAAGAGATCCAGATCGTATTGAAGAGATATTTAGAAAAAATTGTGCTGTTTTTCTACCATGGAGAATGCCGCCGGAAAGGAAAGTAAAATGCTGAATGATATCAATGGTTATACCAGAACCTGTGGACTGATCGGCAACCCGGTGGAGCACACCCTGTCACCGGTGATTCATAACACGCTGTCCATGGTGTTGGGAGAGAATCTGGCATATGTTCCGTTCCATGTGGAGAACGAAAGACTGGAAGATGCCATAAAAGGAGCCTTTGCGCTGAACCTGTTGGGCTTAAATGTGACGGTTCCTTATAAAAGTGATGTGATCCCGTATCTTGCGGATATAGATCCGCTGGCAGAGAATATCGGAGCGGTGAATACTCTGGTACGGACCGAGACAGGCTATAAGGGATACAACACCGATATGCCAGGATTGTACCGCGCCATGTGTGAAGATGGTGTGAAGGTGAAGGGAGAAAAAGTCCTGATCCTGGGTGCCGGCGGTGTGGCGAGAGCCGTAGCCATGCTGCTATTGGATAAGGGGGCAAGGGAAGCCATCCTTCTCAACCGCACGGCGCAGAAAGCACAGGAGGTGGCGGACGAAGTCAATCGTATCGCCGGCAGGAAATTTGCGAAAGCAATGCCTATGGATGCGTATGACACACTTCCGGCAGGAAAACGGTATCTTGCAATACAGGCCACCAGCGTGGGAATGTATCCAGGCTGTGATGCGGCCGTGATCGAGGATCCTGCATTTTATGAAAAAGTACATACCGGTTACGATCTGATCTTTAATCCGCCGAAGACCCGTTTTATGGAGCTGGTGGAGGCACAGGGCGGCAAGGCATACAACGGAGCGAAGATGCTGCTGTACCAGGGGATTATTGCGTTTGAGCTGTGGACAGGCTGTGAGATCGAATCGTGGCTGGCAGACAAAGTCTATGAACGGATGCAGGAAGCGAAAAAGACAGAGGATGGGAAATAGAATGAAGCACAAGCGCAGGAATATCGTCCTGATCGGTTTTATGGGATCAGGGAAAACTACACTGGGATTAAAGCTGTCCTATCTGCTGCGGATGCCGGTGGAAGATACGGATAAAATGATTGAGAGGCAGGAAGGCAGGAGCATTTCGGAGATTTTTGCGGATGACGGGGAAGCCTATTTCCGGGAACTGGAGACGGAAGTCTTACGCAAATGTGGCAGCAGGAAATACGAGTATATTCTGTCCGTAGGCGGAGGAACCCCGGTGAATCCCGTGAACCGTCCCCTGCTGCATCAATGTGGAACAGTGGTATACTTAAGAGTGTCACCGGAAGTGGTCTATGAGAGACTCAGAAATGATACCACAAGACCGCTGCTTCAATGTGAGGATCCGCTTGGTAGAATCCGGGAATTGTTAGAAGTACGGGATAAAATCTATACGGAATGTGCGGATATCATTCTGGATGCAAATAAGGGACATTCCGATGAACTGGCAGAGGAATTACAGCTGCAGCTTCGTAAGCTGAAAGAAGCACCGAAGAAAAAGGAGCGTGAGAAGAAAATGAAAATTTTAGTGATCAACGGACCCAACCTGAATTTCCTGGGAATCCGGGAGAAAAAAATCTACGGCACGCAGGATTATCAGTATCTGCTGGATCTGATCGACAAAAAGGCAAAGGAGACCGGGGATGATATCCAGACGTTCCAGAGCAATCATGAGGGAGCCATTATCGACAGGATCCAGGAAGCCTATTTTGATGGAACAAACGGTATTGTGATCAATCCGGGAGCCTATACCCATTACAGTTACGCCATCCGGGACGCACTGGCAAGCGTGGATATTCCGAAAGTGGAAGTCCATATTTCCAATATTACAAGCAGAGAAGAATTCCGTAAGATTTCCGTGACGGCACCGGTATGCAATAAGCAGATCTACGGTCAGGGACTGGACGGATATCTGCAGGCAATTGATTTCTTAAGAGAAATTTGAAAAAAATATTCAAAAGTAGTTGAAATATGTATGCTTTTATATTAAAATATTAAAGAATTATGACGTGAAAATATTAGGAGGAATACATTATGATTTCTGCAGGTGATTTCAGAAATGGTATTACCATTGAGTATGATAACAATGTTTACCAGATTATCGAATTCCAGCATGTTAAGCCGGGAAAGGGCGCAGCTTTCGTTAGAACCAAGCTGAAGAACATCAAGAGTGGCGGTGTAGTTGAGAAGACCTTCCGTCCTACTGAGAAGTGCCCTCAGGCGCGTATTGATAGAAAGGATATGCAGTATCTGTATGAAGATGGTGATCTGTACTACTTCATGGATACCGAGACTTACGATCAGGTTGCACTGAATGCTGAGACCGTAGGCGATGCACTGAAGTTCGTAAAAGAGAACGAGATGTGCAAGATCTGCTCTCACAATGGCAGCGTATTCTCCGTTGAGCCTCCTCTGTTCGTAGAACTGGAGATCACAGAGACCGAGCCCGGATTCAAGGGTGATACCGCTACCGGTGCCAGCAAGCCTGCTACCGTTGAGACCGGAGCTACCGTAGCTGTACCTCTGTTCGTTAACCAGGGTGACAAGATCAAGATCGACACCAGAACCGGTGAGTATCTGTCTCGTGCATAATCACTGATATTCTGATTACAGAACCTGTAAGGCAATGAGCAACTTTCATAGTGGCTTATTGCCTTTTTTGTTGCTTTACAGTACATAACAGCGAAGAAATACCACATGACGCATGGGAAGACAGCTCTGGGGAGATGCTGTCTCGGAGAGGCATGGAGGTAATATATGGAAATGTTGGTTTTTGCAACTAAGGTACAGCATGCGGTCAGAGAGGCACTGGGAGAAGAATACCGCGTGGAACTGAAGGAAGTCCGGAAGAACAACGGTGTGATCCTTCAGGGACTTGTGATCCGTCGGGGTGAGGATAATATCATGCCGACCATATATCTGAATTCTTTCCTGGCGGCGTATGAGCAGGGGATTACTTTCGCAGATATTATCCGCAAGATCGTCTCTGTATACAGAGATGATGCAGTGGGAAAAGAGATCGATATCTCTTTCTTTTGTGATTTTGAGAAAGTGAAAGACAGAATCTGTTTTCGCCTGATCAACAAGGAGAAAAATAAAGAACTGTTGGAAAAGGCACCTTTTATCCCCATCCTGGATCTGGCGGCATGCTTCTACTATGCCTGTGAGGAAGGAGGAGTGATCAACGGTGTGATCCCGGTGTATCATTCCCACCTGGAGGCCTGGGGCGTGACAGACAGAGAACTGTTTGAATGCGCCGTGAAAAATACACCAAAGCTTTTCCCCTGTGAGATCATGCCCATGAAAAGTGCGTTACGGGAAATGTTGCAGGAACTGGAAGACATGGGGGAGGATATCGCCGGGAAGCTGGATCAGATCATCCCCATGATGATCCTGACCAACTCCAGGAAGACATACGGAGCCTGCTGCATTATGTATCCGAAGGTGCTGGAGCGGCTGGCGGGAAGTGTAGGAGGAGACTATTACCTGATCCCCAGTTCAGTACACGAATTTATTCTGCTCCCGCTGTCTCAGGGAAGAAGTGCGGAGGAATTAAAAGAAATGATCGCTGAGGTAAACAGCAGTGAGATCCCTCCGGAGGATGTGCTGTCTGATAGTCTTTACTTATACAGCTGTAAGGAACGTTGTGTGAAAATACTTTAAATTTAAACTGGACATATGTAGTGTTTTATGATATTATAGTCGAGGTGATGTAACAAATTTGTAATATTTGCATCCGTAGTCTAATGGATAGAACGGAGGCCTCCGACGCCTTTAATGCAGGTTCGATTCCTGTCGGATGCATTTACATCACCTTGATTATAGGGAGAGATGAGAGAAGCCGCTTGCGGCTTTTTGCGATTCAGGAGATATTTTTGGAATTGAGAGAATGATCCATTGAGATTAAGATTCGGAAAGGAATTTATATGTGGAAAGAGAAAATACATTCCATCGGTAATTATATCATAAAACATAATAAGATCGTGCTTCCGGCAGTAGTGGTAGTGGCAGTGGCTGTTACGGTGTCCGTATCTTTAAGCATGAACAGCCGTCATAAGGAAGCACAACAGCAGGCGGAAGCTGAGAGCGCTTTGGCGGCAAGCCAGACGGAGACCGAGACCGCTACACAGGAGGTTCCGCTGGTAGCGAATGAGGAAGGCGATATCTATTCCCTGATCGCTACTTATTATAATGCAATGGCAACGGGAGACGAGAGCACACTCCGCGCAGTATGCGATGAGATCTCTGACAAGGACATGTACCGTTATGTGGAACTGGCTCAGTATATTGATTATTACCCTACACTGGAGATCTATACCAAGACAGGACCGGAGGATGGATCTGTTATAGCCTATGTGTATTATAAGATCAAATTCGTGGGACATGACGAAGAAGTTCCCGGATACCAGGCACTTTATATCTGCACGAATGATCAGGGAGAACTGTATATCAAGCGCGGTGAGAACAGTGAAGAAGTAAACGATTATATCAAAACGGTCAGCACGCAGGATGATGTTGTGGAGTTCAACAACAAGATCACGGTAGAGTACAACGAGCTGATGGTAGATCACCCGGAAGTCCTTCAGTATATCAGTGAGCTGGATTCGCAGGTAAGTATTGCTGTGGGCGAGAAGCTGGCAAATCAGGTAGCAGGTGATTCACAGAACACAGAAGGTGAAAATACAGAAGGAACCACGGACGGCGGTCAGGAGACACCCACAGAGGGCGGCGACCAGCCGGCAGAGGAGCAGGGACCGCAGTATGTGACCACGACCACCACAGTAAATGTCAGAAGCTCTGACAGCGAACAGGCTGATAAGCTGGGCAAAGTATCCGGCGGTACTAAGCTTCAGCTTCTGGAACAGCGCCCCAACGGCTGGACAAAAGTAGATTATGAAGGCAAGGAAGGCTATATCAAGAGCGAATTCCTGCAGACAGTAGAGAACGCGGCAGGTGCCGAGACGATCGGAACCGTTACGGCAACCACCAATATTAATGTACGTGCGTCAGCCAGCGAGACGGCAGATCGCCTGGGCGTGCTCTCCGGCGGTGACAGCGCGGATCTTATCGGTACCGAAGGCGACTGGAGCAAGATCAAGTACAACGGACAGATCGGATACGTGAAGAGTGAATATGTGCAATAAGAATGCTCGACAGCGAAGAAACGCGAAGCGTTTTTGAGCTTGCACTGCGGAACAATTCGTATTGCACGAATAAAATATGACATTTCAGGGAAAGCTTCTTACCAAAAACGGTGAGGAGCTTTTCTTATGAAAAAACAGGACATTAATATCTATCGGGAAATTAAGCGGAATACAGAAATGGCAATAAAAGCACTGGATGCCGTCACGGATAAAATCTACGATGAACGTCTGACTGCGACAGTGGCAGACCAGGAGCTGCAGTATTCCAGACTGCATGACAGGGCGGTGCAAAAACTGGCAGAAGGCAAGGCACAGATTTATCGCTCGAATGCCATGGAGAATATGATGCTTAAGATAGGCATCGGATACAACACACTTCTGAATACCAGCACGGGACATATAGCGGAAATAATCATCAAGGGAAGCAATAACGGTGTGCTGGAGATGGAGAAAGTGCTGGCACATAACGAAGAGATGGCGGATACCGCCAGCAGGGCGCTGGCGAAGGAGCTGATTGCCATGGAGAACAGCAATATCAAAACATTAAAAGAATATTTATAGATTGTATACTTGTATAATTTTTGTGCAATTTTTACAGAAAAGTGCCAAAAACTTTTACGATTTAGTGGAATAAAGTTTATTGTGCAATTAAAAAAGTCGTTTTATAATAAAACATATGGCAACCAGGTTGTCATGAATCTGTATACCAATTGAAGGAGGACATTCAGATGTCATATGTTGATGAAGTATTTGATATGGTAGTAGCAAAGAATCCTGCACAGCCCGAGTTTCACCAGGCAGTCAAAGAGGTTCTGGAATCTCTTCGTGTGGTGATCGAGGCAAATGAGGAAAAATATCGTAAGGACGCTCTGCTGGAGAGACTGGTAACTCCTGAGAGACAGATCCTGTTCCGTGTACCTTGGGTGGATGACAAGGGTCAGGTTCAGGTTAACAACGGCTTCCGTGTACAGTTCAATTCCGCAATCGGACCTTACAAGGGTGGTTTACGTTTACATCCTTCTGTAAACTTAGGTATCATCAAGTTCCTTGGTTTTGAGCAGATCTTCAAGAACTCCCTGACCGGCCTACCGATCGGTGGTGGTAAGGGTGGATCCGATTTCGATCCCAAGGGCAAATCCGACAGAGAGATCATGGCTTTCTGCCAGAGCTTCATCACAGAACTTTACAAATATATCGGAGCAGACACCGATGTTCCCGCTGGTGATATCGGTACCGGCGCAAGAGAGATCGGTTATATGTACGGACAGTACAAGAGACTGACCGGCCTGTATGAAGGCGTTCTGACCGGTAAGGGCTTAAGCTACGGCGGATCCCTGGCAAGAACCGAAGCAACCGGTTACGGTCTGCTGTATCTGACAGAGGAGATGTTGAAGTGTAATGGCAAGGATATCGCAGGCAAGACCGTTGCTGTATCCGGTGCCGGTAATGTAGCAATCTACGCTATCCAGAAAGCAGAGCAGTTAGGCGCAAAGGTAGTTACCTGTTCCGATTCTACCGGTTGGATCTATGATCCCGAAGGAATCGATGTAGCTCTGTTACGTGAAGTTAAGGAAGTTAAGCGTGCAAGACTGACTGAGTATGCAGCAGCAAGACCCAGTGCAGAATATCATGAGAAGAAGAACGGTGAGCATGGTGTATGGACTGTTAAGTGTGATGTAGCGCTTCCTTGCGCAACCCAGAACGAGCTGGATCTGGAGGATGCAAAGCAGCTGGTAGCTAACGGTGTATTCGCAGTAGCAGAGGGTGCCAACATGCCTACCACCATGGAAGCTACGGAGTACTTCCAGAAGAACGGTGTTCTGTTCTGCCCCGGCAAGGCATCTAATGCAGGTGGTGTTGCTACCTCCGCTCTGGAGATGAGCCAGAACAGTGAGAGACTTTCCTGGACCTTCGAAGAAGTAGATGCCAAGCTGAAGAACATCATGGTGAACATCTTCCACAACCTGGATGATGCAGCCAAGAAGTACGGCATGGAAGGCAACTACGTAGCAGGCGCTAACATCGCAGGCTTCCTGAAGGTTGCAGATGCTATGTTGGCACAAGGCGTTTGCTAAAGAGTAAAAATTTTCCCCGAAACAATGATGTTTCGGGGATTTTTTTATTTTTAGAATATTCTGATAACTTGAGATAAACGGGGTTAAATTGACATCGTGGGCGACAAGTGGGCGACAGGTGGGCGACAGGTGGGCGACACTACTTTTTCGGTTCATCAAACTTAACAGGGAGCTTATTTACCTCCGCTAATAGCTGCTCTAAAGTTTTCTCAGTGTATACATCCTGAGTAACATCTGAGGTTCCTCCGGTCTTAAAAGCTGTTCCACTTTTGTTTGAAAGCGCATGTCCCATGATTATTTTCCGGCATGTTTCGTTCATGGAAACTTGATCAGCAAGAGAAGCGAAAGTGTATCTTCCGTCATGAGGGGCATGATTCATCTTCATTTTACCCATTACAGTGTTCCAGTTAGAGTTGTGGTACACAGCACGTGTATAATGGTTTCCATATTTATTTGTAATCAGATACTCTCTGTTTTGGTCCAAACGATATTTTATTAGGGGAAGAATTGCATCATGCAGCGGAATGATTCTGTTTCGTCCGGCTTCGGTCTTTTCTCCGCCTATCATGTATTTTTCTTCTAAATGTACGTCCTTAGACTTTATATCCAGCAGCTCCGATGGACGAGTTCCAGTATAGATATAGATCAACACAATATCCACGTTGTTAATGGTTCCTAGAGCGTCCCAGAGGGCAGCAATTTCTTTGTCTGTAAATCTTGTATGAATAGGCTCACCGTTGTATGTAGAGTCAAATACAAGGTGCTGTGTGATATCCTTTTCAGTTAATTCGTTTACAATGGCATAATTCCACATACCACGTATTACTGCTCGCATATTTCCAATCGTTGTCTTGGATTTAGCACTATTGGCAGAAATACATTCCTGAAGATCATTTGCACGAATAGAGATTATTTTCTTGTCATGAAGGTTAGAAAAAAGGTTGAATGCAATTTCGTAATTTTTCCAGCAACTCTGAGAAGGATTATTTTTTAATCCCTTACGGTACTTTTTCCATTTATCATATAATTCTGCGAATGTGGGAATGTCTGAATATTTTTCATGTTCTTTTACAATCGCACCGCTGTTATATTCAGTAAGGTATTCCAAGGCTCTTTTCTGATCAGTAAAATAAGCTATGTATTTTCGCTTGCGTTTTGGCTTCTGTCCGGGAATGTTTTCTATATAAGATATTCTGACAGCCCAATTTTTCCTGCGTTTTCCAGTCAACTTTACCACGCTGCCATATCCATTCGGCATTTTCACGATTACCACCTCCTAGTTTTGTGGAAACTGAATTAATTTGCTTTTTGTATGTTTCTGTTCCCACTTTTTTCTTCTAATCGTTGTTCTCTTATAAGTTCCCTGGCTTTTCCGTATAAGATAGCTTGACTTTCTTCGTTCATAGATTCATATAACTCTAAGATATATAATCCTTGTTTTGAATAGCGTGAACTATCTAACGAAACGTTGACAGAATGATTTGATGTTTTAGAAATAGAGTCAACGGTATGTGAGAGTAAATAGTCAGTTGATACATTGAATAAATCAGCCAGTTTAATAAGAGTGTCGTAATCTGGCTTTCGCTTATCTGTTTCATACATTCCAACAGCACCTTTTGTAATACCTATTTTTTCAGCTAATTCAACTTGGCTATAACCGCTTTCATAGCGTAATTTTGATATTATATGTCCCATTTTCATTTCATTGCACCTCCAGACTTTACTAAAAAATAGCATAAAAAAAAGGCTAAGAATGTGCTTGATAGCCTAAAGCAACAAAATGTTGACGAGAGTATTGACAAAGCAACAATAAGTGAGTATAATGCAAACATAGGCAACAATATGTGAGAAAGGAGAGTGTAAAGTATGACACATTCTATGGTGGAGCTGAGAAAAGAGAGAAATATCACTCAAGAAGAATTGGCAAGTGAAATTGGAATGTCTAAAGGAGCTATAGGGATGTACGAAACAGGAAAAAGAACTCCTTCACTAAAAAGAGCTAAACAGATTGCTCAATTCTTTGGAATAGCAGTAGATGAAATAGAGTTTGCAAGAGAGACTCAGTAGCGACACTTTATTTCAAGAGAGAGGTAATGCGATGGAACGAGTAACAACTAAACAAGCTGCGTCTGAATTGGAAATGGATCTGGACACATTACAATTTTTAATGCGTGAAAATCGTTTACCAATCGGACATGCTATAAAAAAAAAGGGAAAAAAAAGATTTTCTTATTATATCTATAGAGGATTGCTTGACCAGTATAAAGAATTTTTGAGTGGTCATACAGAGTGGGATAGAAATACGATTCTTTATGGTGCTCCAGAAGTAAAACCATAAAGTATAGATTAAGGGAGGTGGAGCAATGTCAGGTGAACCCATACAAAAGCAGAATATAGGCATCGAAGAACGCAAAAAAACAATTCAATATTGTATAGATGATATTAAAGAGAAAGAGAATCTTGCAATTATTTCTCATGTGGCACAGGAAATGTGGCAAAAAGAAAAAACACATAAGGGTACTTATGATGTTCCGGGAGGATAAGAACTCATAAGATCGGAGAGACCTTCAATGCATGATAAAAAATGGCTACGTTCCTTAGAGGATAAAGATAAATACCATTTTACAAAATCTGTTTCATTGTTTTTAAGCTGATAAGCGTTTTGTAAAGCAGACAATGCGGATTCCTGAGTAGATTTTGTAAAATATTCCTTTGTATATGATGTTGAAAGGAAGATTTCATCATCGGTACCGATGCCGAATAACAGCCATTCCATATTTACTTTAAAGGTACTCAAAATATTATCAATGGTCGGTTTGGTAATAGCTTTTTTGCCTGATTCAATTAACGATAAATATGTTTGGCTCATTTTTAAAACAGAAGCAAACTCCGATTGCGTCATATGAAGTATCTGATTCCTTAGATATATAACACGAGATGTGATGTTCTTTAAATCCTCTCCATTTAATGTGGAATTAGTATTCTTCATATACAAGCCTCCTTATATATCACAGTAAAAAAAAGATCCTGTTCTGGCAAACAGGATCCTAAGGGAATTAAGTTTAGGATTCCACCCCTGGAATGCCCTGTTAGAAACAGGGATACTAAATTCTTAATCACCCATATTTTCTAAATAATAACATAAAACAAGCAAATTATCAATATCAAATTACAGTTAGGAGAATGAATATGAGTAAAATTATTGCATGTGTAAACGAAAAAGGTGGTGTAGCAAAAACAACCACCATAAAAAATTTAGCTATTGGATTGGCAGCAAGAGGAAAAAAGGTTCTTGCGATTGATTTGGATCCGTCTGCAAATTTAACTACTGCGCTTGGTATCCATGTTACTAAAGAGCAGAAGACAATTCTCGACATTTTTAAATTGTCTAAAGATTGTGAGGATGTTCCGGAAGGCTATGCAATCATGCAGCATGAAGAAGGAATAGATGTTATTTGTAGCGTTAAAGAATTACATGCGTTTGAAAGCGAATTGATCTGTGCTATCCAGCGTGAAATTGTTTTAAGAAGATATTTAATCAGTATTAAGGATGATTATGATTATATTTTTATTGACTGTCCAGCGGGTTTAGGCATTTATGTTACCAATGCTCTGTTCTGTGCTGATTCAGTTATTATACCAGTTCAACCGCAGTTTTTAGGTGTTGGAGCAATGCAAAATTTGTTTTCTTACATCAACCAGGTAAGGAAACTGAATGGAACATTAGTAAAGCCAGAGGTATTAGGTATTTTGTTTACAATGGTTCGTATCAATACTAATAATGACAGGGATGTTATGGCATATTTTAGAGATTCTTACCAGGGGAAAATCAATATGTTTGATACATATATTCCTAATTCCGTCCGCATTTCAGAATCAGATGGCGAGGGAGAAAGTATTTTTAAATATGCACCGAAAACATCTGCAGCAATGGTTTATGGAGATCTAATTGAAGAATTTATCAAAATAGAGGGGAAGTGATATAAATGGCAGGGAAAAATATATTCGAGAATTTAAAAAAAATGGACACTTCATATTTGCTTGATCCGTCATTGCAGGAGGAGCTTGAAGCAGAGAATGTAACGGTAGAAACCGATAAACCGCATGAGACAGATATTGATTTACTGGTACATTTTAAGAAGCATCCTTTTCATATTGATAAAGAATCTGCTGAATTTCTCGAATTAGTGGACAGCATACGTGAGAATGGTATTATTCAGCCAGTGCTTGTACGTCCTCTTTCTGATGGTAAATATGAGATTATTTCAGGACATTGTAGGACCGAAGCTGCACGTATCGTTGGTTTGAAGACTATACCTATTGTAGTTGTGTCAGTAGATGATTATACAGCGACTAAGCTTATGACACATAGTAATATATCCGGTAGAGACGAGATCCTGCCGAGCGAAAAAGCAAAGGCTTATAGAATGTGTCTTGATGAAGAAAAGAAGCTTGGAAAGAATCGAACAGATACAGCAGAGACAGTTGGAGCCGGAAAAGACTCTAAACGTCAGGTACAAAGATTTGTTAGGCTTTCCTATCTGTCAGATGATTTTCTGGCACTTATTGATACAGGAAAGCTTACTGTTCAAATTGGAACAGAGCTTGCGTTTCTGGATCCGGAGAGCCAGGTATCTTTATATGAATATATCAGTAACTTTCATCATATTCCTAACCTGGTACAAGCCAAAATCATCCGGGAAACGGCGGAACAGCAGCCACTTTCTTATGAAAAAGTAGTCTCACTTTTAATTGAACCACCAAAAGAAAAACCAAAGACAAAGGTTACCTTTAAAACGAAAGATTTGGAGAACTATTTTGATCAAGGAACCAGTGTGGATGAAATGGAATCTATCATCAAGCAACTCTTAATCAAGTTTAAAAATGGAGAATTAAAAATTGATGATCAAGGCTGAACTGTAATAAGAAAAAAAGCTTCCTTGCATCCTGCAATGAATAATGATGTAGAATGTTGTGCTAACTGTCAGTGGTTGGTGCAAACACCAAAAAATAATAGATATGGGGATATAGAAAATTTTTGCATATGCACCGGATATTTTTGTACTGGAATTTACAAGGACAGAAATAAAGTTCGACATTATACACCAGGAGGAAGAGAACTGAATTGTAGATACAAACGGAAATAACTTAGGATTTAGTGGAGGTAGAGAATATGAGTAAGACAGAGATCTGTCAGATGTGTGATAACTATTCGGTGCGCAACAAGTGTGATCAGAAGAAAGATTGCAAAATCATGAAAATTATGGATGAAAATGCAGCATTAAAAAAGCAGGTGAAGGAATTAAAGAAGGAACTTGCGGAAGCAAAGTTAAATATGTCATACATGATAGATCCCAATGCCATCGGCGATAGAAATGATATGGGATGGTAGTTTTGGGATTTAGCGGAGAAATGACATGAGCTGTATTGCAGGACAGACCTATCTCCTGGGTGATCCGGCAGGCGCTGGACAATTATTTACCTGTGTAACGGTACGTATTATTACACAATAAAACTGAATATGAATTTTAGGAGATAAAATGAGAGATATTATTTATTTTGATGAAAATTTATCTGTTGAGGAATATGTAAAAAAAGAAGTATGTAAAAATGGTGGAACTCAGAGTATTGCCTTAAAAAAGGAGCTTGCTTCTTTATGTGATTCTATCTGTATAGAATACGATAATAAAACGACGAAGGAAGATTTGTTTGACTTGCTTATAAATAATGGATTTACTTATAAAAAGCTTGCTGAATCATTTGAAGTAGGTGTCAGCAGTCAAGTGTATCAAAAGACGTTCAATATCACACACCAGGATGTGAAGCGTCTGGAAAGAAGGGGGATCTTAAAAAAAGTAGGAGAATACCGATTTCGTGCCTTTGGAAAATATAATTATGCTCCCTTATATGATGTATATCAGTATGCGGAAATGACAGACGATGATATGAGGAACATGCTTAAAGAATATCCCAGAAAGAAAACTCAAACATTATAATAGATCAGAATTCAGGTGAAATATAAAATGATTAATGGAGAATTAATAGTTGATAATTTTGCAGGTGGTGGTGGAGCTTCCACTGGGATGGAAATGGCAACAGGTTATAGCGTTGATATTGCGATCAACCATGATCCGGAAGCTATCCGGATGCACAAGGCAAACCATCCGAATACAAAACATTATTGTGAAGATGTGTGGCAGGTAGATCCGGTTAAGGCATGCAACGGTCATCCGGTAGGACTTGCATGGTTTTCTCCAGATTGTAAGCATTTCAGCAAGGCAAAAGGAGGCAAGCCAAAAGATAAATTTATACGTGGGCTTGCATGGGTTGCGTGTCGTTGGGCGGGATTGGTGAGACCGAGGGTGATTATGTTGGAAAACGTGGAAGAGTTTAAGACATGGGGACCATTAAACCGAGGACATCATCCGATTAAAGCAAAACAAGGGAATACATTCGATAAGTTTATGCAGCAGCTTACAGATTTAGGCTATGAGGTACAGTTCCAGGAACTGGTGGCAGCCGATTACGGGGCACCGACCATGAGAAAGAGATTTTTTCTGATTGCCAGATGCGATGGTAAGCCGATTGTGTGGCCGGAGCCGACACACGCACCAGCAGACAGCGAAGAGGTAAAAGCAGGACTTCTCAAACCGTATGTTGGAGCATACACACAGCTTGATTTTTCTCTTCCCTGTCCGAGCATCTTTGATACATCCGAAGAGATTAAGGAGAAGTACGGGATCCGGGCGGTACGTCCACTGGCTCCCAAGACAATGGAGCGCATTGCCAGAGGATTAAAAAAATTTGTGTTGGAAAATCCAGAGCCTTTTATCATTCAGTGCAATCACGGTGGTGAGCGTAGACCGAACGACATTAGAGAGCCAATGCCGACTATAACCGGAAAACACGGATATGGGATTGTAGAGCCGTATATGGTACAAATCGGGCAAACTGGATTTACAAAAGACCGGAGTAAGGATGTAAGGGATCCGCTGACTACGATTGTGAGTAAAAATGAACATTGTCTTATTGAACCTAAACTTGCGCCATACATGGGAACGAATACGACAAATCATCCGGGTGGAAATTGCAAAGATCCGATACATACGATCACAACAGGAAATCAGCAGTGTTTGATTAGCCCTACATTGATTCAGTATCATTCTGAAACAGCGCAAGGAGAAGTTCGAGGGCAAACGATTAAAGAGCCAATTATGACAGTAGACGGATCCAACCGATACGGTATGGTTACATCTTTCCTGAGCAAGTTTTACAAAACTGGAATAGGACAGGATGTAAGAGAACCGCTAGGGACGGTGACAGCAAATGCCGGCGGTGGTCACTTCGGAGAAGTGAGAGCCTTTTTAATTAAATATTATGGACAAGGAACTGGACAGAATATCAAGGAACCTTTGGATACAGTAACTGCACAGGATCGGTTTGGACTTGTTACTATCGAAGGTGAAGATTATCAGATTGTCGATATTGGATTACGGATGTTGGAACCAAAGGAACTGTATGGATGTCAGGGCTTTCCAGACGATTATATAATTGATCATGACTGCACAGGAAAGACATATCCAAGAAGCGAACAGGTGCGCAGATGTGGAAATGCAGTATGTCCGCCACTTCCTGCAGCACTTGTAAAAGCAAATCTGCCAGAAATGTGTATAGCAAAAAGGCAACCAAATCTTAGGATTGATGATAGCCAGGCTCAGTTGCGATTTGCATGATTGGATAGGAGATACGGAATATATTATTAGCTAAAACTGATATTGAAAATGAAAGTGGGTAAGAAGATGACAGAAAAAGAGATTGATAGGTTATATGATATTTTAGAAACTGTTGTGGACGATGATCAAAGAGCAGCACTGCGTCATGCTATTCTTCTGTTGGAAAAGAGAGAATATTAAACATCAGAATCTTAGATGTTGTGGGATAGTTGCTCATAACGGTAGAGCGTTCTCCGGTTTTTCTCCTAACTGTATCCCGGAGTTTTTATAGAGGTTCGAGTCCTCTCTATCCCTTTGGATAATAAGAAAAATAGGGAGGTGAAGGAATGATGAATGTGATTCAAGTATGTGGAGTTGCGCTTTTAATGCTCGCATCATTATATATCGGAAGCATGTGTTCTTAGTAGTTTATGAATTTTATGGAGGGATAGCTATGTCATATAAGGATAATAAGCAGGAAGTAGAGACTGTTAAGGAAAGAATATACAAAGTTCGTTTGTCGGATGCGGATGTAGAACGATTGGCCAAGAGAGCATTGAGTTACAATTTATCACCGGCAGAATTGTTGGAAAATTTTATTGGGGATTTGGTAGATGGCACATATACCAATGGCAGCGATGAAAGAATGTATGCAGATCAGTGGGCAGAGAGGTGTTGGTTTGCTCTAGATGAACCGGAAAAAAATATGATTCACTTTTTCTTCGGAGATAATATGTTTGGTCGTGAATTTTCCGATTTGGAGGAAATAAAAGAAAGAATAGAGGATGAAAAAAGAACAATAGCATCTTTGGAGGAGGATATAGCCAATCCTGAAGATTGGGATCAAATTGTGCATTGGGATGTAAATAAGGGAGAATATGTTGATTCATATTCGAGTGTTGATGAATACATAAATGAATGTAGCCAGGCAATAAAAGATGAAAAACAATGGCTTTTGGGTGCAGAAGAAGATTTGAATGACTTAAAAAAGGATTTTGCAGACTATATGGGCAGTATTGCATACGATTGGGATGATCAGGTAGAAAAGTGCAATAAGTGGTATGAAGAAAATATCAAAAATCTTGTTGAAAATAGCAGCCCTGAAGAAAACAATATACTACCTGTTCAAGGACATAGAAGAGGTTCATCAAGGTAGAGAATAATGAGAAGTGTATTAAAATACCCAGGAAGCAAATGGAACATTGCCAGATCATTAGTAGATTTGATTCCGGAACATCATAGTTATGTGGAGCCATATTTTGGTAGTGGAGCAGTATTTTTCAGTAAACCATACTCTGATATTGAAACTATAAATGATTTAGATTCTGATATTACTAATCTTTTTAGGTGTATACAGACAGATAGTGATACTCTGGCCAGACTTGTTATGACAACGCCCTTTAGCAGAGAAAGATATGATGATGCATTTTCTGCGGATAATCAGGGTCAGGAATCAGAAATGCAAAAAGCAGTTCGATTCCTTGTGAAGTGTTGGCAAGGTCATGGATTTAGGACAAATCAGTATAAGGTTGGTTGGAAAAGTGATGTTGTTGGGAGAGAACGTTCTTATGCATTATGGAATTGGTATAGGCTCCCGGAATGGATTATTGATATAGCTGAACGGCTACGCCAGGTACAAATTGAAAATAAGCCGGCATTGGAAGTGATAAATAGATTTAATTATGCCAATGTATTTATGTATCTAGATCCGCCATACCTTTTGCAAACAAGAAATGGGAAGCAATATAGGCATGAGATGTCAGATCAGGATCATATAGAGATGTTGGAAGCTGCGGTTAAAAGCAAGGCTAAAATAATGATTTCCGGGTATGATTCTGATCTGTACAACGATTATTTAAGTTCATGGACAAAGTTTCAGTTTAACTCTTGTGCAGAACAGGGAAAATCACGTATTGAAACAGTATGGTGTAATTATGAAACCTATAATCAAATGTCTATGTTTGATATAGGAAAATTTTGAATGCATTTATGAGGAAAGGAGGGAATTCTGTTGTATAAATTGAAAAATACATACATTGATAAAATGATAGAAGCAGGTATTTCAAGCAGAGAAATTGATTTTCTGCTTTATATTGCTGTTTATCAGAATGAAGAAGGGATTGTTGAGTCCGTATATTATAAAGATGTATGTAATGCAACAGAAATCTCTGTTCAAAAATTTTATGATGTCATACATAGTCTACAGGACAAAGGTCTTATATCATATGAAAAAATAAATTCAGCAGATCTAAGAGTGCGACTGGTTAATAATGATTTCTTCAAAGCAGAATACAAGAAAGGTGATTTGGGTTATCTTAATGTTGCTCAGAATGATTTCGGCAGCCATAAATTTAGAAAATTAAAAGCCGGTTCCAAATTGTTGTACCTATATATGCAACGATTTGTCAATGGAAAGCATATGACGATGGATCACTTTTATGAAAAATTTTGTGAAATGTTTGGAGTTGTAAAAAAGAGTCTGCAGCAATATGTGCATGAATTAAAGATGAACAAGCTGCTATTTATATCCAGAAAGAGAAATAAAGCATATAATTATGAAATTATGATGAAAAGAAGTACTGTTCTTTTTAAGAAATCTATACAGATGCTTCGTGAAAAAGAATACTATGTGAATAATATTTGTGCTTTGATTAAGACGAACTTCAGCAAAATGGCAGAAAACAGTAATGATAAAGCAATTAAAGACATTGCTTCACTTGTGGATACCCAGAGAGCAGGGCAGCATAGAAATTTCATTGCAGTAGTTTTATCAGCGATTAAGAAAAGCCTAACTATTCAGCGTAAAGAAGGAAAAAAGAAACTAGAACTAAATGCAGCACTGGTTAATAGATGCCTGACAGAGTTGCTGGAGCAGCCAGCGGTATAAATAATGAGATACAGATGATAGCCAAATACACATTGTATTTGGCTGATTGTAGTTGATCAAAAAAGAAGTTGACAGAACATTTTAGTATGCTTACTGACACAAATCCCAAAATGAGAGGATGAAATTAGTTTCGTCCTCTTATTTTGGGATTTTCTATTCAAGTTTTACGGAATAACTCTTATATACCATTCCATTTATAAAGCATTTCTGAAAGCATTTATCTTCAAGTTATAGAGCATTTGTGGATAACTTTATTCAATTATTACGGATGAAACAAAAATGTGAAAACCTCGATATTATAAGCTATTGAAGCCTGTAAATAGTATATTATTAATTTTCTGTTCTTTAATAATTTAAGAGATTTTTATATAAAATACATGCTTTCTGCAAAAAATATTTCAAAGATCTGACTTGATAAGAGATAGTTCTCCCTTTTTATTCTATTCGTATCTTGTTAAATAATACGATTAAAAAGAAAAATGTAGCTGCTTTATTGCAGAAAGTCTGTGGTGTATCAATATTAGTTGCTTTGAACCAAACAAAAAGAATCCTTCATTTGGTTATTATTAGATATGAATGGAGGTGGATTTTGTGATCTTAGATAAAATGGGTAATGCAATAGGATATTCAACACAGGAACGCCAGGAAGCATTATGTGTTAGTCTCTGTGCTGTGGCATCGAGCCTTGGTTTTACACCGGTGAGAACAGGCACACACTATTCTTTAAAAGAAATGGATAGTCTGGTCATTTATAATGACAGAACCTGGAATCGCTGGAGTGGAAAAGGTAATATTACCGGAGGAACGCAGATTGATTTTTTAATGGAATTTGGCGGTCTGGATACACCGCAACAGGCTATTAAATGGCTGCTTGATTTTAAAGGAACTCCGACAGATATAAAATATGCGAGAGATTCTGTTGCTGACATGAGTAACGAAAGAAAAGAACGAAACCATAACATGATTCTTCCGCCTAAAAATGGTAATTATAGGCGGTTATTTGCGTATTTGATTCAGACAAGAGGATTGTCGCCGGATGTTGTTTCTTATTTTGTGCAGCATAAACTCATATATGAGGATGCAGTACATCATAACATAGTATACTGCGGATATGATCCGCAGGGAAATATTCGATATGCTGGGTTAAGAGGTACCGCAGATCTGTATGGAAAAAAATTTAAGATGGATGTTCTTGGCAATGATAAAAACTACGGAGTCAATATTGTGAATCCAGGAAATCATACGCTTCTGGTATTTGAGGCTGTTATTGATTGCATGTCGTATATAGATATGTATAAAGATTATGATTCTAATAAGCTGATTCTGGGAATGGTTGAAGATACTCCACTTGTGCAATTCCTGAAAGATTATAATCATATTGATACAATTCACTTCTGCCTGGATAATGATGAAGCTGCGCATAAAGCTCTGTATGGCAAAAAGGATGAATCAGGAAATGCTATATCGCAAGGATTGGTTAAAAAATATGAGGACCAGGGATTTATAACTGATGTGATCATCCCACCTTCTGGAAAGGATTTCAACGAAGCATTGTTAATTCAAAAAAAACAGCAGGTAGAAACTATAAATAATAAAACGTATGGGGGCAGGTGAAATGGAGAGAGAAAATTACAGGCTGCATATAAAATACCGGGAATCCAAAAATCTTAATGGCTGGATATCGGATACTGATACGGTTACCTTTAGTGATAAATGGGAACTTGAAAAATATATCAGTGGGGAAACTGCTTACAATGAATTAGATGATGCAATGAAAAAGCGGGATGATGAAATATTGCTTTATGCAGAAAATGGTAAAGGAGAAGTTGTGTGGCGCAGCGAGATTATGCTGGCGATACAGTCGGTTAAGGATTATTTTGAACGGGAATTTGGTAACGAGAGACAACAGGACTTTAAAAATCTTTCTGAAGTTCCGATTGGATATACTACTTTAACTGATAATGATGTAGAAATTCAGTTTGTACTTGATATGGAAAAGATGGAGATAAGTACTTTTATTGATGGTAATAGATATCCGGAACGTATTGAACCTATTACCATAGTAGAACTGGAAACACTTACGTTTGATGAATTGCTGGCAGGCTGGAGTGGTTATGTAGAAGAGATCTATTCTTTTAAAATGAAAACAGCTTCCTATTTCCATAAGATCGGCGGTATGGATGGTAATGAAATTGAGAATTTCATCAGGCTCTTTGTTCAAAATAAGATAGATGATGCAAGAATGGATGCGCTGATAACAGGAATTGCAGTTACAGGAAGCAGATGCAGAGGAATGGAAAATTCTGAATCTGATCTGGATGTTGTTGTGGAACTTGCAACAAAAGAAAGAGAAGATGTTCTGTTTGATTTGCTTCATGAGGATATGCCTTGTATTGATGGAATTATTGTAGATATAAATCCCATAACAACATATGAGACTGGTAGTTTAGCGCAGTATCTTCCGAAAGTTGAAAAATATCTTTATGAAAAAAGAAACAATTCGGATGCAGAGAATAATAACCAGTTTAACCGCAATGATGATATGGCGGTTATACATCGCAGAGGAGGACGAAGATGAAAAGAAATGATATTGGAGTAGCTGTTAGAGACTATTATATGGTAGCAGGATACTGGGGAAAATGGCTCGTGGCAATAGATGAGAATAATCATTATTTTGTTGCAGAAGATACATTGCATCTTTATGAGATCGGAACTGTATGTGATTCAGATATGCAGCTCATACCTGCAGAACAGCTTCCGGAAGCTCAATATAAGGAATTCATTGATGAATTTGGAAGGAGTGATGATTATGGCATATAAGGTATCCGAAAATAAAAAGGCGGAATGGAAAGAACAGGCGAAGGAAAACCAGAATCAGGCACGTGAATTGATTTTGTCAGTCAGTAAATCCTATACAGAAAATCCGGAAAAAATGGCAGAGGTATTAGAATTTGCATCTAGGTTCTATCAATATTCCTTACATAATATGCAGCTTATCTATGCCCAGAATGATCATGCTGCGTTTGTACAGTCTTTTGATGCCTGGAAAAAGATGGATGCTCATGTAAAAAAGGGCGAAAGAGGAATGAAAATATGGGTGCCGGTAAAGCAGACAATATTGATACTTTCGGATGGGCAGACGGTTCCTTTATCAGAAGCATCCGAGGAACAGAAAAAGGGATATTATAATGGCTATATCGAAGGGAAGAAGGTACTTCGTTTTAAAATAGGTACTGTATTTGACATAGCTCAGACTGATTTCCCCAAAGAGAGGTATCCCGAACTCTATTCTATGGGATATAGCTCTGCAGAGCATGCGCAAATTGTAGAAGGACTGATCAAATTCTGTGAATCGTTGGGATGTAATGTGTTTACCAGGGATCTTCCGACAATAACCGGACGAGGTTATTATCAGCCATCGAGCAATCAGATTGTCCTGAATTCTCTGCTTGAAGATACACAAAGATTGAGTACTTTATCTCATGAGATTGGACATATGCTGGAACAGCATGGTAAAAGGGAAATTAGTTCAGCTCAAAAAGAATTTGAAGCAGATTGTATTTCTGTTCTGATTCAATCTCATTATGGTATAGAACTTACAGACAGTAGAAAAGGACATCTTGCAGAACATTACAAATTGTTTGAGAGAGAAATGGCTGGATCTGATACGTCCCAGGAAGACAAAATTAAACATGTAGAAGATGTATTGGATGCATCTATGAAAGTGTTCCGGCAATATGCTGATCAGATGGACGAGTATGTAAAAAATGCAATAGAAAATAGGCCGATTGCAGTTGATTTTGATAATAAGCCTATTTTGTCGTTTTCTTTTGAAGTAAATGAGTGTGCAGAATTCCCTTCTATGGGAAATACATATTCTAACATCATGTCGGCACAGGAGGCATTGAAAATCTTTGAAAACATTCCGGATTATAAAAAGAATTTTGTTGGTGGAATTAATCTGGTTGGCAAAACATCATCTGGAGAGCAGCTTGAAACAATACCTATTGTGAATGGTAGATCTATTGATCTTGATATGCTGCATTATTATCCTGTTGTGAAAGAAAATCTACAGGCAGAAAAGATGGTTAAGGAACTTGTAGACGAAGCCAGAAAAGAGAATTACAGTACTTATGGAAAGTATGATTTTTCTAATAGTGCATCAGAAAATATTTTAGCCGGAAATCGCAGAAGAAGGGCAATATAGCCATTGATTTTGTTGTTGAAAGATTGTGAAACTGATATAATACATATAATGGTGCTACTTTCGTAGCGGTAAAGATACCGACTGCCAGTAGCACTATTTTTTATGTTTAAAATAAGGTTGACAAAATGAATATATAATGCTACACTAAATATAAGGAAAGCTGCATAGAATTGGAGGTAAAGCATAATGATGAGAAATGAAGCATTAGCCAAGGCAGAGCGTAAAAATTATTTTCGATTCTTTTTTAGAAATCATAAATCTGTAAAAGGTCTTTTAATTGTATTCTTAATATTGCTTATAGTGAACTGTGTAAAGACTGGAATCGGTACAATAAAAAGCAATCATAATCTTTTGACAGGTCTTGAAGTGCTGGATCAGGATACCTTTATAGAAAGCCTGAAGTCTATAGACTCTGACATTGCAGGGATGACACAGTACGATAAATACAAAGCAGGTCTGGACTATCATGATGGTTCTGATTCTGATCATGATGGATTGACTGACAAAGAAGAAATTGAAGTTTATAACACTGATCCGCTGAAAAGCTCTACAATGGATGATTTATATACAGATGGATATAAGGTAGCAAACAATATGGATCCGTTGCAGGCATATGATATGGAGAAACCTGAGTTTACAAATAACCAGTGTAGTGAGGTTGTGTTAAGCGCAGAGAATGTAAACGATCTGGAAGCAGTAGTTGAGGATGTTACAGACCGTTATTCTCTTTCTGATTATGGAATAAATAAGATTTACAAGGGATATTGGCTCTATAATTATTCAGGAACAGTTACAATCGATCTGACACAAGTAATTGATACAAACGATGAAATAGATATCTGGGTATATGAAGGTGACTTTTTAGTATACGGACTTTCTGATTTGGAAAAATGCAAATATCAGTTAAATGGAAACCAGGCAGAACTTTCCTATGACTTTAATGGAGAAAGTGCTTATTATATATACATTACTGAAAAAACAACTCTCATGGATAAGATTTTTGCAACTGCATCTAAGAAAATGCAGCTCAATAACTCTAAAGATGATGAAATCGCATTCTTACTTAAAAATTCATCTCTATTATATACGCTGCATATTACTAAGATGGATGTATATTATCCGGAGCAGGACACAGATGAAGGCAACGAGAATATGAAGAAACGTGCAATGGAGATATACCAGCTCAATGATACTGACAGAATCAATTTCATAGCATCCAACATAGATGAAATTCAAATGAAATATGAGAAGCTCAAGAGCAGAGTTCCTGGAATGGAAACAGGGGACGGAGTTGTATGGAGCGGAAAAGAAAAGAATAATTTGTGGCTGCTTATATTCGGCTATTGGTACCATGATGATGGTATTGTAGCATCAGATACTGTGAATGGAAGTAATTCAGATGATTCGACTCAGGTAGTTTATAATAATTATCATACGACATTTGATCCTTATGTTGATGAATTACCTTTCCAGAATTTTGAATCTGAATATGGGACATCAGGAAATTGTACTGGTATTGCTCATTTAACTTCTTATCTGTTTAATACCGGCACTTATCCATCCAGCGGAAGCTATAATGGCATTACTTGGGATTTAAATGGGGATAACAACAACACAACATTGATGGATGCAGGATTATCAGATTATAAGACAAATACTTTCGTAGACGACAATTCTTCTCCGTTGAGCAATTACCTCGGAGATAAGCTTAGTTCTGGTGAACAGGAATTTGTTAAAATGATTGGAGCAAGCTTCCAAGAAGCATCGGAGAAGCTGCCGTATTTGAATGAGTATATGATCAGCAATGATTGGAGCGTTGACTGGAGCGTTGCAGAGACAATGATGGACTATCTCGATCAAGGGAAAATATTAAATATAGGTTTATACTTAAAACAGGGTTCCGGACATGAAATAACCGTATATGATTATTACTTTAACAATGCCGGAGAATTGATATTCAGAGTATATGACAGTAATATTCCACAGAATCGGCTGGATGATATGGAGCTTACCTGTGATGGCGCTTGCTATCTCCAGTGCAAGAAAATCCTAAGAAGTGATGGAACTTATGGAATGGCATATTTATATTATCCCCTTAAAGGAGAAACTAATTATCTTGCATCTTCCAATGCAAGCATCATGAGTAAAAGTTCAATTATTATCTCTGATGAAAATTGGAACGTATTGAACTAACAAGATTGAATGAAGGGAGACAATACTATGAAGGTCAATAACTTTATCCAGGTATTTGATATGAATGATAGTTCAGAAAAACAATTATATTTAAAAGGTGTGTTAGTAGGCAATTACAGAAATGATATATTTTCAAAATGGTATGCTACACAGGAAATTCAAATTGCAGATTTTGAGAAATATATTTGTAAGAGATTAGAAGGCGTTGTAGGTTACTCTATCATGAGTGGACAAGACATTCTTCGTGCAGATAAGGATTGCCGGCAGAAAAAAGGAATGGGTATTGCAGATTGGGTAAAGAACTGGATGCAGAAAGAGACCAGGGAGGAGCTGCTTGTTAATGGATGATTTTTCCTTAATCGTTAATCTTCCAGAGGTCTTTGATGAAAAGGTAGCAAAAGAGCTTAGAAGTTCATTGGAAAATCTATTGAATGACTATTTCACAGCATTTTCGGAGATAGCAACAGATCTTCATAAAAGATATCAGGTATTCCAATGCGGAACGAGCATTGAATTTGAAAACGGGAAAACGTTCCAGATATTATTTACGCAGCGCTTTGACAAAAATGCAATTAGTGTAGGTATGGTAAATGATTATGGTATTTGTGATAAAGTTATGGATTATGAAGATGCAGTAATTATTAACAAGTATGCATTGGAAATGAGCACCAGGATTCATGATCAGAGGATAGCAGCCAGCACAGATATATTTAAGGGACCGGCACAAGTAGAAGGCGTATATAGTATGCCTGTATCTGGAAACACGAAAATGCCAATTTACAAATCTCGTGATAATAATTATAATTTCGTTGACGGACCAGGTAGAGTTGTCATGAACCATAAAAAATGATTTGCGCCAAATTGGCGCAATACAGAAAACGCCCTGAACAGCGTGAGGAGGGATAGTAAAAATGAAAGCGTTTGAATATACTCAAAAGAGAAATTTAGAAAATCTTTCCCAGGATCAGCAACGATTCACCGCTAAAATGATAGTGAATGAAGTACAGAAAATTGCAAGAGAGAATAATATCAGCGAAGAACAGGCCTATTGGGGATACACACATGGACTGTACGGAGCTGATCGGAAGATGGGAGAATAAACAAAAAATTCTTTCTAGTAACGGAGGTGTTTTTATGATAATAATTGATAAGAAAAATTATGAAAAATATCTTGTAGACAGTGGAGTAGATTCTTCGTGGAAAAAACGTGATTTTGTTTCCGAAGTAGAAAAATACATGGAATCTTCGTTGAGTAAAGTTCTTCTCGTAAGTGGTTTGAGAGGTACTGGAAAGTCGATTGGAGTATTGCAGGCCATGCAGGGGAAAGATGCAGTATATATCATAATGGAAAAAGGAATTCATACATCGGCGGATGAGGTGATGCGGGTTTTAGAATCCCGTACAGAAAAAATAATTATTCTGGATGAATATACCTGGATTGAAAATAGAAAAAATTCAGAATTGGATGGATTTCTATTTACCCTTGTGAGTCATGGAAAAAGGATTGTAGTAACAGGAACGGAGTCATTATCTCTGGAAGCACTAAAGACAGGACCGTTGATTCATCGTGCAATTACGCTTCATACAACTCATATGTCTTTTCCAGAGTATTGCAGAATATATGATAAGCCAATGGATCAAAATACGTGTGACATTTACCTTACGCAGGGTGGTATATTTGAGAGCTATGTTATTAATAATGAGCATACAATGGCAAACTATATAGAGGAAGCTATTATTGCCAATCTAAAAGGATATATACGGGATTATCGCCCACTGTTTGATGACACAAAAATTTCAAATATTATATATACACTTTTATACAGGGCAGTATGGGATTTGCTACGATGTAATCCAAAACTTTTACAGAGTAAAGATAATGTAGATACGCAGCTTGCTTTGGATAGATTGGGTATTGATCTGGAAAGTACCCAGATCAGTATAAATGATATCAGAGCTGTAGCAGACCTGTTATGCAGCGTTGGTGTACTTGTTAAAATCCCCAATTTGTTGAATGAGATGGAAAATATTCAAGACGAATTGTTTAAGGGATATAAAACATATATAGTGAATCCGTCTTTGACATGTCAGTTTATAAAAACGGTATTTCCAGATTATGATAATATGGGAAGTATTCTTGGACTGGTATATGAAGCCAACTGCATGGTAGATATGTATTTTCAGAAACAAGCTGCTGATACGATTTATTATATTGAATCAAAAGAGGCGGATAATTATGAAATTGATATTGTGATTTCAGCTAATGATGATTCACGTAAAAAACAGTTCTATTTATTTGAGTGTAAACACAGGTATAAAGTGAATGTGCATAATGAAAACTGGTCTATTGTGAATGGTAAGGTAGATGATGCATTGAAAGATAAATTTCCGGATAGTGAAATATGTGGCAGATTTATTATTCATCCGGGAGAAACTGATTGGCAGACACATATTTCAGGAAAAGAAGTTGCTGTTGTTAACCAGGATGAACATTTGTATAAATACTATAATTTCGACAAATTAAAAGAAATTGTACAAAAGAAAACTCCTGATGTTCATGTAAAAAAAAATAGAATTAGATAAAGAATGGTTTTGTTTAAAAGAGCTATCCCATGAAAACGGATGGCTCTTTTTTTGTGCATTATGTTGCGCCAATTTGGCGCAGACTTTTTCTTATCTGTGTAATGGTGGGGTGTTAGGGGCTTGCCCCTTGCTGCAAATCCGCCTGGCGGTTTGGGTGCATAAATCAGACGAGCAAGCGAAGCGGTGGGAGTATGCATTTATGCGTATCCTGTTACATGAAATTAGGGTGTTTTATGGAGGTTCTGGAGGAAAAGTATATCTGATGGTCAATGATACTGAAAATATTTGCGCCAAATTGGCGCAATGTTTATTAAACGCAATTTATCAGAGGAAAAATGTCTTTTTCCATAACAAATGCAGATAAGCTGTGAGGTATGCTTATTTACAATAAGTGAGGTATGCAAATATGGAATTAACAGAGATTATAAATATACTTCAACAGGAATATCCCAGTAAGGTGATTGTTGATCTTTCCGAATATGAATCAGAAGAACATCAAACTTATAAATATTTGTTTGAACAATTATCTCAGAAGTATGCTGAAAAATTGAATGAGGTAGGAATGCTTGCAACTGATCAGCAAAATTATGAAAAAGAGATCGCAGAGTTATCGCAAAAAAATGCATCATTAGCAGCACAGATGGAAAGCGTGAATCAATCTACCATTAACTCATTGGGTGTGATTAAGGAGTATGTAAATCTTGGCATCGTTGTATCAGATATTATGATCCGGCCTGTTGAGAGTAATCAAACAGACTTACATCCGGAAACTTTTAAAAAGAGTATATCTGAACTTCCGGGAATATATGAAGGAAAGCGTCCGAGTTGGTTCTCCCCTTTGCAGCATGAGTTATCGAAGCAAAATGTAAAAAAGAAGAATGTGAATCGGACGATGCCCATATTAAAAAACAAGTTATTGTTTTGGAAAACAGAAAGTGGAAAAAATATTGATCAGATTGCCACGGATTATGAACAAAACAGGAAAAAGAATATTTTGGAACTACTCGAATCAAATTGCTCTAACGAAGAAAAGTATCTAAAGTATTTTCTTTTAACGCCTGGATTAGATAAGGAATTTGTAAAAACTCTGCAAGGGGCGTCAGAATTAAATTTGAATGCCAATCTTATAATAGCTCTATTGGAACAGCCATGTGACAAGTTTAATAGAGAAATCATTGAGTTGTATATTTCGGAAATACATAAAGGAACAGAATATAACCTCAAACAAGAACTTGCGGAAGAACTTGTCAGAGGGGAATGGTATATTACTGCTTCAATAAATGGAGTTTCTAAAAAAATGCAACTGGTACCTATTGATGAAATGGAAGAAATTAAAATCAGACTTGAGAAAATTAGTAAGTGTATAGGCAGTTGGGCAGCGGACGGAGAAGTTTGCGCCAATTTGGCACAAACTTCTCCGGATATCTTTCAAAATGATTTAACACTTTCAGATAATGTTCCGGAAAGTGAAGATGCGCCTTTAATAGAATTTGACGACAGTATGTTAGAACAATACTAATTGCGCCAATTTGGCGCAAAGAAAAAGAGAGGTATCTTTATGGAACGTTTCACTATATCTATGAATAGTGAGGACATTGATTTATTTGAACGCAAACGAACTGATTTAGGCTTTAGCAAATCAGCGTTTGTCAGGTATTTGATTGCGGTGAATGAAAATCGAGTGCCTCCGTTTATCCAGCACAAAGAAATCATCCGGCAAATGGCAGAAATAAATACACACTTGCATGAAATCTTAATAAATGACAATTTCGATACTGTAAATAAAATGCATTTATGTGAACAAATTGAGACGCTAAACGCCAGTATAAAACTGTTGATTGATAACTGCGCCAATTTGGCGCAAACGGATAAGGAGAAAAAATGAGTTCAGGGATTGTGGCTAAAGTGTGGAATATTAAAGGCGAATCAATCACAAAAGGAGCAAAAGAACAAATTTCGGACTCTATCAGTTATATTCTGAATGATGAAAAAACGGAAATCAAATTAGATATAAACACTCTGGATCAATTAACAAGAGAATGCAAGTATGTTGAAAATGATTTGAAAACTTTTTCCGGTGCATATGTCGGTGTACACAATGTTATATCTTCTGATATTGCAACAGCAGTTGGAGAAATGATGAATGTAAAAAAATTCTTTGGAAAAACATCAGGAAGGGCAGCTTTACATATGATGATTTCTTTGCCAGAAGAAGAATCAGATGTTGCCAATGCTCCAAGACTAATGCAATTATGTCAGGATGTATTGAAAGAACTTTTCCCAGATAACCAGGCGATTTTTGCAGTACATACTAATACTGATAATTTGCATATACATATCATTGTTAATTCGGTAGGCTTAAATGGAAAAAAGATACATCAAGATAATAAATATATAAAAGAACGGCTTCAACCATGTGTCAATAAATATGCAAAGTGGTATAACTTTACACCTAATAGCGAATGGAGCAAGAAGAAAAGTGCATCTGCTTATCCTTATGTGCAACTTAAAATGGAGTTGAGGGATGCTATTGATATGGCAATAGAAAAAGCAGATACTTTTGAATCTTTTCTAAATAATTTACAGGAACAAGGAATTACAGCAAGAATTGGGAAACATATCTCTCTTAAAATACCAGGAATGTCGAAAGCAGTTCGTACTCATAATCTGGGACCAAACTATACGAGAGATGCAATCGTTGAACGTATTATCTCAAAAAAAGAAAAATTGACTTTACAGACTAAAGAAGAATACTCCGCATTAATTAAGCCGGACAATGTATTTGAACCAGTGCTATTTCAAATGAAAAAATATAAGGAGATGTCAGACGTTGAAAAAAAGGAAGTAATTCATGAATTAAAGTTAGGTAAGAATCCCTGGAGAGAAAACCGGGAAATGAATTGGCAACTTAATAAAATTGCAAATGAATTGAATCAATTTGAACGTATACGATCATATGTAGATTATTATTCTGATTCTGGTACCCTTCAGGATGCACTTGATGGAATAATTTCTGCTAAAAAGCAGATTGAGCATGATAAAAAGATGGTTTCGTATGCTAAAAAGAAGTACAGACCAATCATAAAAATATATGATGAAATGAAGGAGATCGAAAAAAGAGCATACCTTTATGAACACCAGAATGTTACAGAATATCGTTCAGAGTTTGAACAATATAGAAAATTAACAAGACGATTAAAGGATAACTATGGAAAAGAAATCTTTGAGGTGGCTGACTTTATTGCAGAATGTGATGAACGCTTGCTATATGCCCATGCACAGTTGAATGAACTTTCTACACAGTATAGAGAGTTAAAACAGTATGCTTTGCAGCGAGGAATGAGGCTGGATATAAAAGATAATTTTGAAGATATTATAGGTATTTATAATAGAAAAGATAAGACTATTGAAATGGATTCATTTTATGTGGCATCAACCGGTACGGATGTTGTATTTAAAATTATTAAAACGCTGGGAACTGATGAGAATGGAAAAAACTATCAGATGTTTAATATATCTGTGATGGATTCGACAGGAAATATCATTGAACATATAAGTAATAAAGGAAATGATCGGAATTTCAACGATGCAATCAAACAAATAAAAGAAAAATATGAGGTGGCATCTTGTAAGCGATTTGAGCAGTATGCAATAGCAAAAGCTTATTCGGCAGTAGAGGACAAAAAAATATTTAATAATTCGCAATCCCAAGAAAAAGCATATTATAGTTTTGCACAGGCAATAAACCACGTATATGATGAGAGAAAGCAAAATGTCATTATTGATAGCAAAACACCTAACTACATAGCAATTTCATCAAAAGAAAATGACCATTTAAAAATTGAAATTATAAACAAATTCGGATTGCATCAGAATACGATTCAAATACCTATTATACAAGAAAAGAATCAGGATGGATTTCTGCAAATTGTTGAATTGCAGAATAAATATGGATTTTCTGATAAAGTTGTGGAATTTGGTAATATCCAAGATGCACGAAAATATGTACTTGATAGTCAGAATAGAAAAGTAAGTAGTAATCAAAGGAAGTAGTGAACATGAGATTGAATTATGAAACACATAAGGTACATGGAAATGATGATTATGAACAAATGTATTTAAAATCAGAGTTATATCATATTTCATCATTGTACGAACATCCTCAAATAAAAAATGATTTTATAAATTTAAAAGCGAATATTGTGGATTTGAATCCGGCCATGATAACTAAATGCATTCAGGGTACTGAGCAGGATTTTATTATGCTTATGAATAAAACAAAGGAATTTATTTCTTTGAATTGTGGATGCGGTGAAGCTGCACAGACTATCTTAATGGATTTGTTTCAGGAATGTGTATTTGGTTATTATGTACTTACGCCATTGATTAAAGCAGCAGATGTATCAGATATCAAGGTTTATCGTTGGAATCAAATTACCTGTAAAGCAAATGGCAAGAGATATATAACCAATTTATCATTTGCCAGTGAGGAAGATTATGAAAGATGGTTTGAAAGAATCCTTCGGATCAATCGACTTACAATGAATGAGGAGGCATCGCTGCAACATTGTACTGATCGCAAGGGAGTGGCAGATTTCTATCTTAGAATAGATGTGGAATTATCTTATATTGCATCTTCTGATTGTCATAACATACATATTCGTAAAATACCTAAACACAAATACTCATGGGACTATCTGAAAAAAGCTAATATGCTTGATGATGAAATGATATCGTATCTGGAAGATAGAAATGTTTCTGGATATGGATTTTTAATATCTGGTAGAGGTGGTTCCGGAAAGTCTACTCTACTCAATAATATGATCGATCAAATTCCTTATAATCAATCAGTATTGATTGTCCAGGAATCTGATGAATTATATTCCAATGTTCATCCGCAAATGCAAATTGAACATGTACTGGATGTAAAACGAGGCAATGAAAAAATAGAATATACATTGGAAGATGAATTAAGATTGGGGCTATTGCAGGATATTGATAATTTTGTAGTAGGAGAGATTAAAGGCGGGGAAGCTCTGTATGTGTTTACAACGGCATTAAGTACCGGTGCTAGGTTTATGGGGACGATTCATAGTAATACAGCAGCCGGTTCTGTCCGGAGACTGGCGCAGTGCGCAAAATATATTTCTGATTATTCTGTGGAAACGCTTGAGGAAATGCTTTCATCTATACCTTTTTGCCTAATACACATGAGTAATTTCAGCATTGACGAAATCTTGGAAATAGAGGGTTGGAACAGTGAAGTCGGTCAATTGAAATATCATAAAGTATATAACAAAAAAGATGAAATGAAACTTAAACAATTATTTTAATTATATTTGCGCCAATTTAGCGCAAGTGACAGAGGTGAACAAACATGAATGAAGAAAAAAGGCAACGCAAATTGGAAGAAAAACGTATCAGAGATATCAATAATTCACTAAGACAATTATCACGATCTGCACAAGAGGAATTGGGCGTGATGGCAATTCAGGAGCAAGAACATGTATTTTTCTGTGGAAATGGGATTTATAAGAAGATATATACATTCAGACCAGCGATTTTAAAGAATAAAAAGAATGAACTTATAAGGGCTCTTTGCAGTTTGTTTGACAATAGAATGCGTCTTACGATGTGTGTAAAGAACAAAAATGAAAGATTGTCTGCTTATATGTTTCTCACGGTTTCATATAGAGCTGAATCTTATTATGAAGCACAGACGATTATATGTGATTATGAGGCAAAATTAAAATCAGAAATTGCACGCATATTAAACATATCTATTTTGGAATGCGATCTGGATAGTAGTTTGAGCTATATCTATCTCAACAGTACCGGTGAAATGAAACAGATGGATGCAGGACAGTTATTTATAAAAAAAGGAATGCATAAGCTCTTTAATAAGTGCAAGGAATCGGATGATGGAAAGTTTGTAAGTGGAAACAGGTATGGCATAACGCTGGTAGGAAAAAATTATCCGGACGAGATGAAAGATATGTCGCAGATGTTTTATGAAAAGGAAGGAACATATCAGTTATGCGTTGATTTCAGAAAGTACAACGAGGATGATAAAGAAATTTATCAATATGATATAAACAGAAAATATTCCACAGAAAAAATAGAATTACATGATAATGAAATTATAAACATGAGTTATCTAGTGACAGCTATGGTGGATACGGAAGAACAGGTTACAGATATGGAACAATATCTTATGAAATTTTACGATTCTAAAAAGATACAGATTATGCCAGGAGCCGGGCGTGCAAAAGAAATATTTTTTAGTTCCAGTTCACTGGGATTGCGAGATTTTAGCTCAATGCAAAATGTTAACTGTAATATGATTAGTGATTTATTACTGTAGATGAGGTGACAATATGAAACTTGATGATGTAAAAAAAATTCTTATCGGTTTAACTCTTTTTATTGGTAGTTCTTATATTTTTATTTCTTTTTTGCTATTTGTATTGCAACAATAATATTATTTTAAAGAAGCTATGAAGGAGACAATATGAATTTACATACAAAATATGGAAAAACTAAATTATATGACCAACCGTTATACATGAATCCACGCTCTACGGAAGAAGTATTTCCAGTAAAGGCAATAGATGATTCGGGAATATTCACTTTAAATAACGGAAAGTATTCTAAGAGTTTTGTTTTATCAGATATCAATTTTGCTGGTGTTACAGATATGGAACAAAAAACAATTATTATTAATTTCAGCAAAGTGCTGAATAGTGTAAATTGTCGTTTTTCCTATACAGTTGCCAATGAATATGTAGATAAAAATTCATTCAGTAACAGAATTTTATATAAAAAGCGTAATGATGATATGGATGATCTTTGTGATGCATTTAATGAGGTGATTAATGAAAAGGTAACAGATGCAAAACAAGGATTGTATCAAACGATATATTTTACATTAACAGTAGATGCAAACAATATCCGGGATGCTAAAAATATGTTTTCCAGTATTGAAGCTACTTTGAGTAGTTCCCTGGTGCAGATCGGCATCAATGGTATGGCAGGCTCTACATTAGAACCAATCAGCATTAACCAAAGGATGCAGACATGGTTTAACTTTACTCATTCTGGAATTATGACAAATTATAAGTTCGATTTACAAGAATGCATTCGACATAATAAAAATTGGATTGATGTTATATCTCCGGAAACCATATCATTTTATAATGATTATTTTGTAATGAATGGAAAGCAGTACGGCAGAGTAATGTATATTTCCAAACATGCTCAATCTCTGGAATCAGATACAATTGCAGAATTGGCAAAAATCAATTCCACGAATTATATTACTATTAACAATGAATTGCTGGATTTATCAGGATATAAGCAGGAAATAACCAGAAAGCATTCATCCGTAGGACTTCAGATAGAACGGGAAAAAAAGAGAAATCGTGATAACCATGATTTCCTGGCAGATGCAAATGATAAGTTATTATCAGATAAAGATTCACTTATTAAATTATCTCGCCAGGTTGAAAGTGGAGATGATCATTTCTTTAATACCACTATCATGATTATGTTTTTGGCAAAATCTATGCAGGAACTTGATGAAATAACAGAACAAATCATTGCAGTTGGGGGCGTAAAATCATTCGAGGTAAAACCATGTTTCCATATGCAGCGACAGGGCATTAACTCAACATTTATGTTTGGTGCTCAGGAGTTCAAACGTATGGCTAATTTCTCAGCACCCTGTCTTGCAATGTATATGCCGTTTAAAACCCAAGAGTTGAATGATAATAATGGAACTTATTATGGAATTAATAAATTAAGCCAGAATCCAATCATAGCCAATAGAAAATTGCTGGATAGCTACCATGGAATGATTTTAGGTAAAACAAGAAGCGGTAAATCTGTGTTCGCAAAATGTGAAATTATAAGTAATCGATGCTTGAATCCGGAAGATCAGATACTGATCATTGATCCTCAAAATGAGTATAAAGGGATTGCTCATGCACCAGGCGTAAATGGTTCGGTAGTATCCTTTGACTCTCAAAAAGAAATATATGTGAATCCGATGGACGTAAATTTTGAAGGAGTAGATTATGCTACCCTTCAGGAAATCATAGCAGAAAAGACAGACTTTATTATTACATTGCTATCGAGCTGCATGAGAAGAGATATTGATTCCGGCGAGCAGGGTATATTGGATAAAGTCATAGATCAGGTCTATTCTGAAAATTATGCAATGCGAAAAAAACTGAATGGAGAATCAGGAGAGGTCACAGAATTTAGTGTTCCGGCATATATGCAAAAAGATACTACGGCATTACCGGTAATTACTGATATGTCAGCAGAAGAGCAAGAGAGAAAATATAGTCCTACGTTACAAGATGTATATCAAAAATTAAAGGATATGGAAAACGATGTTACTGCTCAAAAACTTGCTGCGCATATGCAGATTTTTGTTAATGGCTCCTTAAACTTATTCAACCATAAAACTAATATTGACTTAAATCGTAAATTCCTTGTGTTTGATATTAGTGGCATAAAAGAAAATCTTAGAGTTACCTGTATGCTTGTTATGCTGGAAATTGTAAAAACGAAAATCAAATGGAATTTTGCAAGAGGTAACTGGACAAATGTATATATTGATGAATTTCATGAGCTGCTGGGAGTACCGGCCGTTGCAGATTATGTAATTAAGCTGTGGAAGGAAGTAGGAAAACTCCATGGATCTATGACTGGAATTACCCAGAATATGACGGACTTGATCAATAAATCACCAAATTCTGATAAATTAGCAGCTATATTGAGTAATACCGAATATTTTGCAATGTTGAACCAGTCCACGATTGATAGAAGATTGTTGGCAGATTTTCTTCCTTCTATTAGTCCTGCAATGTTTAATTTTGTCGAGGGTGCATCCAAAGGAACCGGGTTATTGAAAATGGGACCGGTTACAGTACCGTTCGATATGCGTATGAGTAATGAGTGCAAACTATATCAGTATGTGAATACAGACGGAAACAATCAGGATTCAGCTATATAAGAAACAGAAAGCTGGGAGGTTAATTATGTCGGCTTTTTCAGATGATAATGCAATAAAAAAATTTAAAAGTGGAACAGAAGCATTTGATGCTAAAAGCAACAATGGTGAAAAAACAGAATTGCAAGGAGGTACATTTAAAGAAGCTACACCCAATATCGTAAATAATAAAGGATATAATATTCCTATCAATGTAGCTTCTGAGCAACAGGTCCAGCTGGAACAAAATGTTGAAGCAGAAAGTGATATTCCAGTTATTCCTGCGGAAATTGTCAAAAAACCTGGAAAGAATATAGGCTCTGTGTCGAGTGTGCCATTATTACATAAAAAAACATATGTACAAAAACAGAGTGTAGCAGAAGAAAAAGAATTTATTCACTATGATTTTATAGATAAAGCTGGGGAAAGAGTATTTGAACATGAAAACCCAATGGAACATGACAAATATGCCAGGAGTGAGAAGAAGACGGATGCCGGAGGTGGAGCTAAATTTGAGGCAGCGTATGATAAGAAAGGTAAATTGCACAGTAAGATATCCTTGAGTAAAGGGCGAGATAGGACAGATCAAAAAGGATTTCGCAATAAAGCAATCAGCTTTACGGATAAGGCATCAACGGTATTTGAAGATGTGCGTCCAGAAAATCAGGATGCATTGGCATCCGTTGCAGACACAAAAATAGAAACAGCTATTCAACATAGTTCCAAACGTCACTTTCGGAAAAAAGATCGTTATAAAGAAATAGAACAATCGACAAAAGAAGAAATTAAACAATTAAAAAAGGAAATAAAAGCTGAGAAGGTAGAAAAAGAGAACCAGAGCATCAACTCCTATTTTAATCAGTCAGATACTACATTTTCAAATGAAATGGAAGATTTCTCAAATCTGATTGATGAAAGATTTCATTCCAAATACGACGAGACTGAAGCAGTCCAGGCTCTATTTATCGAAACAGAAAAGGACGGAAAAAAGGAATCAGTAGAAAAAGCAGTAGTAACTTCTAAGGCAGAACCTTCAAAGGGAGAGGGTGCTGCAGCAAACAAAAATGGAGTAGCAACCAGTTTTAATTCAGATACTGTTAGCCCACAATTTGAGCCTAGAAATTTGACCAGGCAGGAAAAACTTGAACAAAGCATGTCCGAAAATAAAGCGGTCAAAAAGAGTGAAAGAAAAGAGTTTAGAAAAGCGGCTGCCCTTACAGCGGTTTCCAAAATGCTTGAAGGGAAAAAAGATATTCAGAATCAGCTTGGTGATATGTCCGGACAGGGAACCGGAGATTTGTTAAAAGATGGAAGCAGCGGATTATTGAAAACATTTACAAATAGTTTGAAGCAGGCTGCAACAGATGTTCTGAAAAGTATTGGAGGCACATTGGTAAAATACTTCGCATCTCTCGCATCTTCGCTTTTTCTTCCTATTTGTTTTATTTTTCTGATTGTGGCTATTACAATGGCTACTTTTACCGCTGTCGGTGGTCTTCTGGGTTCTGATTCTGGAGAGTCGTATGATTTAGATGTCAATGGAGATGGTTATCTCTATACCAGTTTATCAGATGAAACCCTGGAAAGTATTATTGCTGCACTCTATGAAAATTACAGTGATATGAGTGCGGAGCAGGAACAGATGCTCAGATATGCACTCAGCAAGGTTGGGTGTGCATATGATCAGGATTATCATGGTAATTTGCGTGCAAATATATTTGACTGTTCATCATTAGCTTATAGAGCATATAGGGATATTGGAATGGATATATCGAACAATGGAGCCTATTCGGCAGCCGAGGAATGTCATGCGATGATGAATGCGGGAAAAACAATAACCGGAGATATGAAGCCGGGGGATCTGATATTTTATGGTGGAAAGGACAATGGACGTTATATGGGAATTTACCACGTTGCAATCTATGTAGGGCGAGTGAATGGCGTAGATAAGATGGTGGAAGCCAGGGGGACGAGCTATGGTGTGGTATATTGCGATGTTCGTACCAATAACGTAGTGAATATCAGTAGACCGATTTAGGATCATTATATTATTTTAAGATTAGCATCTGTAGAGGGTGCTAATTTTTTGCAAAAAAGTTGCATATATATCAACATTTACGTTTTTTTATGGTTTTTAACATAACATTTTGAATTCAGATTGTTGTTAGAATTTTTATATTAAGTATAGGAGGTGCTTATTAGATGGCAGATGAGATAGCACAGGTCTGTGAAATGGAACTGAATGGAGTAAAGATGGTCTTTAAGGCATCCTTAGAAGTAGCAGCATTCATGGCAAGGGCAATCAAAGCAATGTTTAATTTCGGAGTGAAAACAAAAGGGAAAATTGATGACAGCAAGTTAAAAGAACCAGGGAAAAAAGACATTCGAGATATCTTTAAACTGAGTGAAGGAGCACCGCCACAGGCGTTGGATATTCGAGAAGTAGATATTGATGAAGTCATAAGAGTTGCAACATCCAAAGGGTTGCATTATTGCGAATGTGTTGATTTTACTCCAAATGATGGACTTGTCCCTTTGATGATTCCAGCTCAGGAAGCTGCTGTGTGGGGTCAGATATACAAGGCAGTGGCATCCATGCGGTTAGATGAAGATAAGCAGTCTGTAAATGACTATGGTCATCAGATCGCAGAGGAGGAAGAAAAGCTGTTAAGCTGTACGGATCCCAAAGAAAAAGAAAAGATTGAGACAAAAATCGAAAACTTGAAACAGGCTAAGGATGAAGTGCAGCAATGGGTAGACTACGGTGAAGATGTAGTAAACGGTGAAAAAGTAACGGATAGTTTTCAGGAGTTTTTAAAGAAATCTGAAGGAACAGACTTTGAAAAGAATCCTGAAGTTGCTATGGCAGAATATGAAAAAGGTGTTGAAATTGGTGCAAAATTCAGCATCAGCGAGAGCTTTCAGCCTGTCAGGGATAAAAGCTATATGCCGAATTCTAAAGTCATGTTTTATGTTCCGGATATTGGAGCAATAGTAACCAGAGAATTTAAGCAGGATGATATCGGACTGGTTTACAGTAATTATTCTGTTAAAACGCAGAATGGTGAAATTTACACATGCTCTGATAAGGACATGACAAAAGAAAAGTGGAACAGTACAGAGCTTCCGAAATTGATGGATAAGGCGGGTGTCCTTGAAGAAACACAGTGCAGAGCATTCAAAACCGAAGAAAAATTGCAGGCATATCTGCAATATCATGGAAAGGTTAAGTCGCCGGCAGAAGAAAATATTGAGAAACGGTTAAAAGAGGGAAAAGAGGTTTTTTCCTCAGCAGAAGCAAAAGCTGAAGTTTTAAATGCAGTTTCGGAACAGAAAAAGGGATTTGCTTCTGCGAACGTTACTGGCACAGATGTTGATATCATTTGTGATCCGGAGATGCTTGTCAGAGAAAACGGAAAGCTTTGCATGATCCTTTCTGATGATGAGAGGCTTGAGTTTTCTTCAACCAAAAATGAAGGTATAGTCAATGGAAAAGCAAAATTTACTATTGACGAAAAATCAAAGCCTACCTTTGTTAAGAAAACAAATCGGGCAGTAACTAATATCTTTATTACACCGGAAGAAGCTCAAAGCAAGATTGAAGAAGTCAGGGGAGAAGGAATTGCCAATACAGCATCTCATGTCAGATCTGCAACTAAGAGGTAAATGACATGAATTCTGGAACCAATATGGTAATGAATGAACAGACAACTCCGAAGCAGAAATTAGTTCATTATATGGCAGGTTTTTGTATCGTACTGTATGCAGCATTATTGTATGGTGCATCATGGGTACCGGATTGCACCTTGGTAGAATGGCTTGATAATTTCTATGTTTTCGTATTTGAACAGCATCATTTCATAGCAGGTGTGACAAGAGCAACTCCTGGTACAGTACTGGTATTTGAATTTGTATGGACTTTAGGATATCTGGTATATATCACAAAGATCCAGCATCCTTTTTCTGGTCGTGAATATGGTGATGCGAAGTGGGGGAATGCGGTAGATTTCACAAAAAAATTTGGCAACCATGATAAATCCCATGTAGTAGAAATTAACTTTGGGGATGTATCTCCTCCGCAAGAGCCTGTGCTTGTGAATACTCACAATTACTGGCTGGGAGATGGGGTGTTTTTGAATATAGATAACAAGCTTACTTCAAATCTGAACATTGAAATTATCGGTCCCCCTGGTACTGGAAAGTCATTCAGGGTGGTACGTCCGATGCTTTCTCAATTGGCCGGCAGTTATCTTGTAACGGATCCAAAAGGAGAGCTTTCACAGCAGAGTGGACAGTTCTTTGAAGATAATGGATATGGAGTATTTGTTATTGACTGTGAATCTGAAATGGGAATGGCAAATAGCCACCATTTTAATCCATTTATGTATATAGAGACTGAATCGGACATATTGAGTCTTTGTGAAATTCTTTTCAAAGCAACAAAAAATAAGGATGCATCTTCCGGAGATCAATTTTTCGAGGACATGGCGCAAGTGCTTTTGACAGATATATTTTATCTTATGCATTATACCTATCCTAAGAGTAAGCGGGACTGGGCACATTTTGTGGAGCTTTTGAATTGTGATACGGTACGTGCTAATCCCCAGACCGGAGCCATAGATATTTCTGATCCTAATTGTTTAATGCAGCGTTTTATCAGAGCTAATAATAAATGGAAAGAAGATCATAATGGGCAGGAATTAAAAGGATTCCGAGATGTCGAGAAAATATATACCAATGCACAGGAAACAGCATCATCGATTGTGTCATCTTTGGATGCACATTGTAAATATATGAAGTTGGATTGTGTCGTAGATTTACTATCATCGGATGATCTTGATTTCATCAATACATTTGGATACGGAAGAAAAACGAAGAAAGCACCTACCGGAAAATATATATTGTATATAGTAACATCGGAAAGTGTGAGGCATTTTGACTGGATTCCATCCATGATATACTCGTTATTTTTTGATAAGCTCTATTCCATTACAAAGAATGATCCTACGTTACATCAAACGCTTCCAAATCATCTAACGTGTTTGATGGATGAGTTTTACAATGTCACATTGCCGGATGCGTTTGTAGGATTAACATCTACAATGCGATCAAGAGGAATCAGCGTAGTAATTATCATTCAGAATTTATTGCAGTTAAAAGATAAATTTCCACAGAATGATCAGGATAAGAATTTGCGTTCTAATATGTCCACAACGATTATTCTGGGCGGTCCGGATAATGAAAGCTGTAAAACACTTTCGGAAGAATTTGGAAAACATACAATCCATAAACAGACAACAGGACTTACCAGAGGAGGACAGGGCAGCTCATCAGAGAATGAGGATGTAATGGAACATTATCTGTTTCCAGCACAAGATATTTATAATATGGCGAAAGATGGTTATTGCGCAATCAGAGTTAAAGGAGCGCATCCTTTATGGGTAGACAAGGTCAGATTTGAAAATAGTCCGCTGTGTCCGCTTTTAACCCGAAAAAAGCCATATACAGTTAGAAAGAAAATAGATGCTGGAATTTCACAATATGAGTATGAAAAGTCATGCTGCGAGCAGCTCCCAGAGGTATTAGTTGGGAAAGAAGCATCTGAATATCTGAAACAATGTGATGAAGCAGGGGTAAAGATAATCAATTTGAACGAGCTTGATCTGGATGCGGTTTCTGTCTTAAAAAACAATAATCAGCCACTTCCGGGCAAGGATGCAACTACAAATGAGTTCTGGAGAAAGGTGTATCAAAGTACAGCAGAATATATCGAGGATAAGAAAAAATCAGAATTGGATTTTGACGATTATTCAGATGATCAGATTATCATTGTTCAAAGGTTGCGAAATCTTGGATTTATTCCTACTCAAATCAATGCATTGAATGCATTGATCACTATGGGATGTTCATTTGAAGAAATAACACAGTTTTTCAACTGCAATATGTCAGTTGACGATATGCGGGTGGCATCAGGACGCCTTGCAGAAATAAAAAAACAACACGCAGGAGGTTAAATCAATGTTAAAAATCAAGGAGAAAGTGAAAACATTTTGTAAAAGGAGTAAGCAGGCTGTAATGAGCAGTATTACTGCCCTGACTATCTCTTATATGTGTGCAGCCACGCCGGTATATGCATCTGATGCATATCTTAATCCTATCAATAAGTTTAAAACGGTAATGCTTTCCATTGTTGCAGCAGCTGGAGCATGTGTTTTGGTATATGGAGGAGTAAAATTTGCGGAATCATTCCAGAAAAAAGATCAGAATGGTGAGTACAGTGCTATTTATACCATTATAGCGGGTGGAATCATGCTTGGTATTTCTGCATTCGTTGCAGCATTGACCTAATGGTGGAAGATGCAAAATGGACATGCCCATCTGTATCTGATGGGCATTTTCAATGAGGTGTAGAGGTATAAATTATGACAGAAAGTGTTTTTAATACGGCGTATGGTATATGGAATAGCCTGGTAAGTTTAGCCATGACTTTATTTACAACATCGCCAACAGCAGCTAATTCAAGTGTCTACAGTACCTGTAGATTAATGTATAATGCCATAATAGACATATCCTCACCGATTGCAATTGTATTTTTTCTGATTGCAATTTGTAAGGATGTGGTATCGTCTCCGCCGGATCAACAGGTTAGAAAATTCTTTGGTGATGGATTGAAATTCTGTGTTTTGATTGGAATTCTTGCTAATTTATGGGATGTAATGGGATATATTATGCAGATCGCAGATGGTGTTACAGATAAGCTTTCCAGCAATGGTAGTGCTACATATCTTATGAGTATGTCGGGAGACTTGAGTAGTGTTATTGCAGATGTGGAAGATTTGGCACCGCAGACAGAAATTCATTTTACCAGTTTCGGAACAGATCTTATTGCATTTGCAAAAGAATATCTGGAAATTGCAATGACAAAGCTGCTATTTTTTATTGCATCAATAGTAACATTAGGAATCATAGTGGCATCCTGTATATCAATTTTGTCGAGTGCGTTTCAACGTATTTTAAAACCATTGGCTATATTGCCTTTTTCAAGCATTACAGTAGCACTGGCGTCTGGAACACATGAGGCAGAACGAGTAACAACCAGTTACATTAAGACATTTTTCGGATTCTGTATTAGTGGAGCATTCATGGTAATCTGTGTCAAATTAGGAACAGCTCTTACGAATGGAGGACTTATTGCATTTGATTTTGCAAATTTATCTACCAATGAAAAACTGCTTTATATTTCTGTACAGAATATGATTACGCCAATCGTGATTGCGGGCCTGGTTAAAACAGCAGACAGTGTAATAGGAAGATTTTTATAGGAGGTGGTGAAAATAATGGCATCAATGAACAGGAATGTCAATCTTGAGGAAGTAAATACAGATGCATTTATGGGAATATCATATCTGAATTATCAGTCAATGCTGCAGAAAGTAGTTTTTATTGGTGGCATTGTTATTGGAATCGCAATCAATCTTGTAGGAACTTTTTTATTAGAGATTAATATTAATGTAACAATGATACTTACACTGGTTCCCATTCTTTCAGGAGTGGCTTTTGGGTGTAATTTTAATGAAGATCTATCTTTGATTAAATATTTTAAATTGTTGATTTCAAAACCGGTAGAAACATTTTATTCAAAACCGGCAGAGGATCTTGAACAGTTACACCAGGAAGTTGATCGCATCAAAGAAGAGGCTGAACTAAAGCAGAGACAGCAAGAAAAGATGTCTGACGAAGCACAAAGAAAACTCTTGATCCGAATGGGAGTAGTAGCAGTAGTGGTTATTGTGGTATTTGTTGCAGTGCTTGTGGGCATTAAAATGATGCAACCGGAAGAATTGCATCATACTGTACAGATAGTAGCACCAAACAGCTAGATAGGCAGGTAATATGAAGAAAAAGCATTTAATTTTTTCCTTAATCGTTCTTGGTATTGTGGCATTTATCATTGTAATGATTTCTACAGGTGGTATCAGTTTTGATACTTTCGGACAGAACGAGCAGACAAAAAAACAGACAGGCTCAGTAGATGAACTGGCTGATGGCTGTTATTATATCTGGCATAATGAAAATAGTAACGATATAAAAAAAGATCTTGAAGGAATTGCAGCTTCAGATGTATTTAAGTTGTGTCCTTCTGGTAGCGTGAATTGGGATAGTGACAGTTTTATTGCACATACGGTCTGGTTCTCCAGTTCGGAAGATGTAGATATTCCAACATTGTATCCGGGTGACAAGTTATTGTATGTATCATCCACTAAGGTCCCTTATCAGGGAATCGAGTGGGAGCGATTTTCTGATTACGGATATACGATTGGTGTTGCTAATATGATAGGTGATACTAGCGGACATTACCGTATAGAAAATGCTAATGGGGATGGCTTTGATGGATATGTATATAGAAGATCTGATGTAAATCAGCTCAATGAGAATTTTTCGTCTGTAGGAACATTATTTCTCGATAAGATAGGCGGATCTCCGGTTAGAGAAGAATCTATGTCTGATGGAGGAACTGTTCTTAATCTGGACAAGGATAAAGATTATATATGTGAATGGTATACAGGAACAATTTATCAGGATTTTAAGATGAAAGCCAATATCCATACATTCGGTGCACTAGAATCATTTACTACATATGATTATGATTTCCTGCACAGTAATTGTATTGAAATTAAAATTCCGGAATGGTTCAAAACAGGTTATTACTACGTGGCAGGTACGGGAATGTTTCGGTATGTGGCATCAGGCAATGAAACTTTATATAATGGTAGTCCGTATGATAAAAATATAAATTGGAATGATCCTATTAAGTTATATGATGATTTTGGCAACCTGATTTATGATCCGTCAACAGGGATTGACAAACGTGATGAAGAAGGAACTTCTGGTGAGGTTCAGACAGAAAATATTCAGTCACAATCTGGTTCTAATGAGGATGGAAATATTGTAAATGAGGGAGATGTCGGAGTGGAGGAGTACGAAGAATTTGGTACAGAAATTATATATGATGATACGGAAAATACCTATGAACCTGGAACAGAAGGAGAAACGATTATTCAATGAATTTGTTTTGAGAGGAGATACCTATGAACAATGAATGCAGAATTATATATTTAAAAGACAAAAATATGTCGGATGTAAGTGATATTTTTAGTAAGTTGGAACAGAACAATAAAGCGTTATATCGGTTTGTTTGCAGCAATCTTCAGAAAGATGCGTCTTTGGGAGTACGAGAAGATGTTTTACAATATATCAGTGGAGTAGCGGAGCAATTTGGAACGGACCAGCGTTTCCTGTTTCAGATTGCAGGTTTTATGAATAATCTGAAAATTACACCTGAACATTTGGAATGGGTAGATTCATTCCTGAAAAAGAACACAGCAGTTGATGTTGATGATTTTTCAGTTGTATTTATTGAAGCGGTTGAAAAAGACATTCCTTTACAGCAGATCAAAAAGTTATTTGGCTCTGAAACAGATCAACTTTTGATTTATCAGAAAATTGTAGATTATGAGCCGGAAACGTTCAATGAAACTGCTGATGAAGTGCCGGAAAGTGATAATGATGCTAATTCGTTGCTTGAAATACCAAAGCAGGAGGATGGAGCAGAGAAGATTGATGATAAGGAATGTGATAAGCAGGTAGATTCCGGATATGCAGAAATGTTTAATAGTCTGATTACGGTAATGAGCATGAAAAACGATGGAGACAATTCAGCACGTACCGTTAGTGATAATCTGAATAAGATTGTCGCAAAGTTTCAGTTGGCAGCATCTGAACTTGCAGCATATTCATCTGAAGTAGTTCATGAGGTTGAGAATGACAAGGAAGAAATTAAGAGGTTAAATGCACTCTTAAATCTTCAGCAGCGTGTAATGTCGAGCCAACAGAATAAGATCAATGAAATGCGTGGAGAAATTGTTAGATTAAATACCCGTATTCAGAATGCTGAAAGAACGGAAATGCGCAGAGAGGCCATAAATCAGAAAATTTCGGAACTGCAAAGTCTGACATTGAATGAGCGTAAAGACAGTGAAAACGCATATTCTTATCTTGAAGGATAGGCGGGAGGTGGTATTTGTGGAACTTTCAGTAAAAGATTACCTGGAAAGATTGAAAGTACTTGCTGGACAGGCTGAAAAGGATGGAAAGAAAAAAGTACAGGAATTTATATTGCATTTAACGGATGCAGATAATATTGATGTCCGTATCTTTAGATCTATCTATGATTATTATGATTCACTTAATGATACGGATATTCCAGTATTTGAGTATCTTTTAGCGCATAATGTAAATGTTACATGGTATGATTTTGTTGAATTTTTAAGTGATCAGCGTGGGAACATTATTGATTATTTTGACATTATTACCAGGGCATTGCAGAGTGGATTGGATTGTGAAATCTTGAAAGATATTGAGAAAAATTCATCGGGATCAGAAGATTTTATGGCATTGGTAGATAAGGCAATTGGTGAGTTGGATGCGAGTGACGAAAAAGAGCCAGTAGCGGTAGATCCAAAATCGGAAAGCAGGCTTGAATCGGAGTTTATTGCACATCTGAAACATGAGAATGAGCAGTTAAATATCCGGTTAGACAATACGTTAAAAGAGCTTAATGAATGCCGGGACGAACAGAAGAATATTATGGAATCTTCCATTGCTGATAAGCATGTACTCATGAATTCCAAAGTCGAACTTGAGCGATTGCAGAATTCTTTGAAAAAACGTGAAGCAGCATATACTATTTTGGAAAAGAAATTTCAGGCACAGAAAGAAATGATTGCGCAGTTAGGCGAGGTAAATAATACTGTTGTAAATGAAAATGAACGCTTAGTACAGGAAAAAGCGGAATTAGAGTTGCAATATGAAAAACTGAAGAAAGATTGTGCTGCGCATAAATCAGAAAATGAAATAAAAAGTGTGCAGATAGAGACATTGGAAAAAGAGATTGCAGTATTAAGGAACGTGGGCAGTGCGAATAAAAGCACACTTCAGCCTGAAGCAGATACTTTCTTTCATGAGAATATGCAGGAATCTTTTGACTTTCCGGAATTGGATGATCGACAGCAGTATAACGAGGATTTTAATGTTTCAGCTCCTGTTGATGATTGGGATTATAATCCGGACGATATTATTGAGATACAAGATGAAAGGGATACAATAAAGAAACATAGTGGCATTTTTGCATCCCTGGTAGAAAAATTATTCATGATGAAGTTTGAACGTAAATCTGTAGCAGAGCAGGATAATTTGATATTTATCAAATTAATGGAAAATGAATATGCACAGGATACAGTTAAGTCAGTTAAGTCAGCTATGAAAGCAGATCAGGGAGTATCCAGGACGACACTTTATAAAATGATTTATAATCATGAATCAGATAATGATGTGGTGCAATTTTGCAATAACTGCAATCTATCAGCTTAATATGTAATGAGAGGATGAATTGGTTATGCATAATAAAGAACAAAAAAGAGTAAACTTGATATTCCTGGCAATCGGCATTATAGGCTCTGTATTCTTCATTTTTTTTGGCTATCTGTTATCTGGCATTATTGGGGCTGTATTGGATGAAAATATTGATTTCCTGACGGCATTTTGTTTGGTGGTAGGAAATCCTTTTGATAATTATTTTAATAATATTACTCCGGTTACCATGATTCTCGGTTTTATTATATATGAGGGAATTTATTTCTTAATCTTAATGCACCGGAAAGGAAATGGTGAAGTTGCAGAAGACCTTTTTGCCCCGGATATAATCGACATTGCTGATAAATCTGGACTTGATAATGTCAATGAAAATGAAATATTTAATGGCGTGGTAAGCGAAGAAATAAGTGATACCGTTGATCAACAATCTTCTTTGGGATATGTTTCTCCAGGCGAAATAGATAATGAAGTGAATGAGGAACCTGTTACAGTTACGGAAGAAAGAGAACTTTTCTTTAGTGATGAAATAGTGACAGATTTATTGGAAGATTATGATTTGTCACAGATTAAATCTATGCTTGCATTGAAGGCACATATAAACATAGAAGATGCTGGATTGCTGAGGCGTATGTTTAAACCGACAATGTCCGCAGAAGAAATTTCAAACTATATTAAAATGTTCTATGAATGAGAGGTGCAAGGGTTAAATGAATAGCGTGGTTTTGAGTGGACGAATTTGTACCGTACCGAAGATTAAGCTTTTACAGATAGAAGGAAAATCTGTAAGCATGTGTGTCTTTACGATAGCAGTAGCAGAGATGTGTTGCGAATTTGATAACGCAGATCCCGTAAAAAATAGATATGATTATTTTGAATGTGTGGCATTTGAAAATGCAGCAAGACTTATCAATTCTAATTTTGTAAAAGGATCTAAGATAGTATGTCGTGGTAAAATGCGGAATCATATTTTTGCGGATGCAAATCAAACAAAGCATTTTACACAAGTATTTATCATTGAGCAGGCAGAATATGGAGATACTGAAACTGTCTTTGACAAGAATAATAGTAAAAAGAAATCTCTTGAGCTGGTAATAGCAGCCGATATGAAAGAAATCTCTGAATTGTATTGTAAAGTCTGTGAAAATGGTTTTCTATGTATTGATGAGGAAGATTATTATCGAATAGCAATGTCTAATATTTGAGTCAAATAAATGAACTTTGTGCTTTGTACGGCGCAGAGTTCTTTTATTTTGCTTAAAACAACACATTTCTGGAAAAGTATGATTTTACCATAACATTTCTAATGATCTAATGTTTTATTGTAGATTCATACATTGAGATAGGTCATTTATGTGCGAAAAAGGAGGAAAAATAATGGCTGAAAATATCACATTTGTAACGATCGATTTGAACAGAAAGCAGGTAAATACAGATAACCCTGTTCATAATGACAAAACAGGAAAGGATTATGCAAGAGTTTTTGCACCTGGCAATGGTACGTTCTTATACCCTCTTAGCAGCATTAAAGTAAGGAGTGATAATCCTGAACGTGTATACTTCAGCAGACCGGAGGGAACAGAGATTCAGGTACAGTATAGCAGACGAAAAGAGAATGTACCTGATTCTGCACCAAATGAAGAGAAATATGAGAACTTTACAAAAACATGGAAAATTGAGGAACTGAAAAGTGCCTATGAAGAAGAAAGGCGTATCTATGCAGAAAATCATGGTTTTGTAAATTGTACGGTGCCGACTGCATGGGGAAAAGAATTTGTGTCAGGGGATAAGAAGTTCGTTTCTATTTCAGTTCCCGTACCGGAAAAAGATTCTGATAAGGATCTTTGGTGTAGCTTTATACTACCGGAGGATAGATTTAAGCCTTCTGAGAAGAATGAAGGCATGAGCTATTTTGGGTTCCCTAAAAAGAAGAAAGATACGCCAGAAGATTATATGGTAAAACTCCGATACAGTGTATCGGTAGATGGGGAGTACCAAGATAGGGAAATGGAGATCAGTAGCGTACAGTTAAAGGAATATCTTGATAAGGCTGTTTCAAGAAGCGAAGCAAAAGACCTGTTTGTTTCTACAACCATTTCTGCCAAATTAGTGAGAGAATTTGAAAGTAAGGAAGGTAAGAAACTTTGTGCTATATCCGTACCAATGTATGGAATGCATAAGCGGGGTACAAATCAGAATTTCTTTTATGAGATTGTTGTTCCGAAGGAACGTATTAAAGAAATACCGGGATCTGAATCGCAAGTAAGGCTTTCTTTATTCAGACATACACCGGATGGAGAGGATTATACCTTTACAGCGAAGCATTCATTTGACAATGGTGAAGGTGGTTTCGATACGGAAACAAAAACACTTACATCAGAAGATGTAATTGATTATTTTGAATGGGCTCGTGAAGAATACAAGAAAAATCACGAGAAAAACAATGATCAGACACTTGCTGATGCAGTAGCAGGAAAAGATGCGGAAACGCAAAATAATCAGATGCAGAGTGGTTTTCGCAGACATTCAGGAAGATAGGAAGGAATATTGATTTATGAAAATTGCAGACATGACAGGACAGGATTTATCTGAAAGATTGTTGATCGCAGTTATTAATTATGATGAAAGTGCAGATCGGTTATTGAATTTCCCACATCTTCGTAAGGGCAGCTTTGCTGTTCTTACGCAACTGTGTGTTGGAGATAAAAATTTGTCGGGACACTACAGTACCTGCCTAACAGTAACAAATGATATGTTAAATGGCTGGGGAATTTCTAAGAATGAACTTTTTCAGATGGCATCTGAGAACTCCGTAAAGCAGTTTCCGGCAGTACTGCAACCCATTACTGATTTTGTCAAGGGCAGCGAGAGTGTTTTTCTTGAGGAAGCATTTGATATTTCAAGAATTAGAGTACTTTCCAACGAAACATATTTTAATGGTGCTGCAGCAATGTTTTATCCGGGAATGCTTGAGCGCATTGCAGAATCATTACAATGTGAAAAATATTACATTATGCCTTCCAGTGTAAACCATATGTATTGCATACCGGAAGGCAATGGAATTACTCTGGATGAATTGAAAGGAGTATTTAAGGAATTGTCTGGATTGATCGAAGATAAGTCCAGACTCTGTAATGATATTCTTGTGTATGATACAAATAAGAATAAATTACAGGAAATGGACGGAACCACTTTTGATACGTTACTTAATGTACCTAACATGGTACAGAACAAATCACGATAGGGAGGAATAGGAATATGAATTATGTGTGCGAAAATTATGAGATCAATAAAGAGAAGGCAGAGGATCGAAGCGCAGCATTGGCAGCATATGCAGGAAAAATTGTATTGGGAACAAAGGAAAAGGAGAAAAAAGAAGAAAATGCTTAATTTCAATGAATTTCAGGAACATATCAAAAATACTATTCTTGATTATCTGCCAGAAGAATTTTCCGATGCAAAAGTAGATTTGCAACAGGTGGCTAAGAATAATGAGACGTTAACAGGCATTATTATTCATCAGGAAAAGGTTAATATATCACCTACAATTTATCTGGATCCATTCTATAAGGAATATATGAGTGGGAGTAAAGATCTGGATACAGTCATGGGCGAAATAGGACAAATTTATGTTCAAAATGTACCTGATAAAAATTTTGATGTATCAAGGATCACTGATTTTGAACTGGTAAAGGATCGTATTATTGCCAAAGTTATTTGCATGGAGAATAATGAGAAGCTGCTTGAAGGAAAACCGTATAGACAAATGGCTGATCTAGCGGTTACTTATCATGTATTACTTTCAAAGGAGAATGGAATGATGACTGTGCCGATCTCCGATAAGTTGATGCAAAGCTGGGGAATAGCGGAAGATGTTCTATTTACAGCAGCTAAAAACGGAATGAGCAATTTCACTCCTGTCACAATCAAGAGCATGACGGAAACTCTGATGGAAATGTGTGGAGAGGAACAGTTTGAACTCATGGGAGTACCAACTGAAGCAGATGAAATGATGTACATTATGTCCAATACAGAGAAAGTAAATGGTGCAGCGGCAATTATTGATCCTAACAATATGGATTTAGCAAGGAGTTATATGCAGGACGATTTTTACATTTTACCATCATCCGTACATGAGGTTTTGTTAGTAAAACAAAATCAGATGTCTGTTGAGGAGTTGGAAGATATGGTAAAGACGGTTAATGCATCAGCGGTGGCTTTACAGGATCGTCTATCAGATCATGTGTATAAATATGATTTTGCACGCCATGAGATTTATCGCGCAGATCAGGAACAGCAGAGACAGGCTGAATTGAATGCAGAGCAGGCGAGAACGCACGCAACAGGAAGATAAAAGTAATAGATTGCTGGCATTGCATCGCAGTGTCAGCATTTTTTGGAGGGACTATTTTGAAGCATGTAATCATTGCAGAAAAGCCTAGTGTGGCGAATGAATATGCAAAGGTATTGGGGGTAACTAATAAAGGCCAGGGATATTATGAAAATGATCAATGGCTTGTTACTTGGGCGGTAGGACATTTAGTTAGCCTGGCATATCCGGAGAAGTATGATGCAGAACTTAAAGAGTGGAAAGCTGAAACATTACCTTTTATACCTGATACTTTTAAATACGAATTGATTCCTGATACACGCAAGCAATTTCAGGTGATAAAAACTTTATATAACAGAGAGGATATTGATGTTATATATTATGCCGGTGATGCAGGGCGGGAGGGACTTTATATCCAGATGCTTATCAGAATGCTCGCTGGTCATAAAAGCGGAGTAGCAGAAAAAGTGGTATGGATTGACTCTCAAACAGAAGATGAAATTATGAGAGGAATTTCTGAAGCAAAATCTTTGTCAGAGTATTCTCATATGTCAGATGCAGGATATATGCGTGCAATTGCAGATTATTTAGTTGGAATCAACTTTTCTCGTTTATTATCTATTTTCTATGCTGCAATGCTTAATTCTGGATCGGGTCAGAAAAGAAAAATACCTATATCTGTTGGCAGGGTAATGACATGTGTACTTGGCATGATTGTTAATAGAGAGCGAGAAATTCGAGCATTTAGAATTAAGGATTTTTACAGAATCAAGGGAAATCTTAATGTGCAAGGGAGTTTGGTAGAATGCGAATGGAGAGTGAGCGCAGACAGCGCCTTTTTTAATTCGCCTAAATTGTATTCGGAATTTGGGTTCAATCTCGAAGCTGATGCCCTAGGGTTTATGGGTACGCTGAACGATAATATGGTAATTACATCCATGGAACGTAAATACGAAAAAAAGAATGCACCGTTGTTATTTAACCTTGCAGAATTACAGGGAGAATGCACCAAAGTACTGCATATATCACCGTCAGAGACTTTGAGTGTAGTACAAAGTTTATATGAAAAGAAATTGACGACTTATCCTAGAACAGATGCTCGTGTGCTTTCTTCTGCTATTGCTGGAGAAATAAAAAAGAATTTATCAGGTCTTAAAAATGGAGATTTCAGGGCATATGCAGAGGAAATAGAAAGTAGACACTATTCATTGGGGAATAAGTATGTGGATGATAGTAAAATTACTGATCACTATGCAATTATTCCTACGGGGAAAACAGTTAAGGAATTATCTGGACTTGAAAAGAGCATCTATGAAATGATTGTCCGAAGATTTCTTGCAGTTTTTTATCCTCCGGCTGAATTTGAAGTGGTTAGATTTGAAGCAAAAGCAAATAATGAATTATTTGTTGGTACCAACAAGGTTATTTCAAAAACTGGATATTTTGATGTGTTAGGTTTACCAGGAGAATATGCTGACAAAAATTCCATGTCACAGTCCATGAAACAACTTCAAAAAGGGAATGCATATCATGTTGAGTATGAAATTAAAAAGGGTGCAACAGCTCCGCCAAAGAGATATACATCCGGTTCAATGGTTCTTGCCATGGAAAATGCAGGTACTCTTGTAGAAGATGATGATTTAAGGGAACAAATAAAATCATCTGGTATTGGAACATCTGCTACACGTGCGGATATCATAGAGAAACTGATCAAGCTGCATTATATTAGTGAAAGCAAACAGATTCTTACTCCGGCGCCCCTGGGCGAAATGATATATGAGGTCGTAAAAAAGGAAATTCCTGAATTGTTATCTCCGGAAATTACTGCAGAATGGGAAAAAGGTCTTTCTCAAATTGCTGAGGGTAAAACAACCAAGCTAGCATATCAGGATAAATTTTATAAGTTCATTCGAGAAAAATGCAGTTTAATTAAACAGGATGGTACGCAGAATCGGGAAGATGTAAAAAAGATAATTTCACGATTTGCAACCAGCAGCATAAGAATGGATTATAAAAATTTTGATTCGTGGAATACAAAATTGATATGTCCTTTATGTGGTAATGAAATAGAGACAATGGAGTGGGGATTTAAGTGCAAAGGAAATGTAAACCGCCATGAAGGGTGCAATTTTTCTGTAAATGGGGATATATTGGGGCATAGATTATTGACTGGGGAACTTGCAGAATTGCTGATTAAGGGCAGAACAGGACCTTTTTATGATTTCGTTTCACAAAAGAATAAGATTTTTGCAGCTTATTTAACGTGGAATAAAGAAACTCATAAAATAGGGTTCGATCTGACAGACATGCCTTGGGAAAAAACGGATTTTCATTGTCCAAAATGCGGTAAAAATGTTTTAAAACAAGGAAAGTATTATAAATGCGCAGATTATATTGATAAGGATCATGGATGTAGTTTTTGGATCGGTAAGATAGCCGGAAAAACAATGAGTGATAAATGTGTAGAACAACTCTTATCAACGGGAGAAACAGATCTCATTTGCGGATTTAAAAGTTCCGCTGGTAATAAATTTGATGCTTTTTTATATCTGGACGCAGATAAGAACATAAAATTTAGATTTCCCAATAATACTGACATACAAAGCGGATTAAAGTGTCCTATATGTAATGGTGAAATTTTGGAAACAAGTAATGGATTCCGGTGCGAAAATTATAAACCAGTCCAGGATCGCAAACAAAACGATTGTAGTTTCTATGCCGGTAGCATCTTAGGTCATACGATTAAGAAAAAGGAATTACAACAGATTTTATCTGGCCAGACAACGGAGCCGGTTGTATTAAAAAATAGCGAAAAGAAATCATTTGAAGCAAGACTATACTGGAATGAATCTGAAAAACGAATTGCTTTGCAATTCGATGAAAACCAGGCAGAAAAAACCGGTATTAAATGTCCTCTGTGCAATCAGGAAGTCATGAAAGATAAGTATGGTTATTTTTGTTCCGGTAAAATTGATAGGACGAAAGGGTGTCAGTTCCACATTGGGAATATTGCAGGTGTGAGCTTGGAGGTAGCGCAGGTAAGGAAATTATTTGAAACAGGAAAAACAGATCTTATATCTGGCTTTAAACCAAAAGAAAAAGGAAAACAACCATTCTCAGCATATCTCCGATGGGATGCGGACAATAAAAAAATCGGCTTTGAATTCCCTGGCGTAGAGGAACGCAGAGAACAGTCTAATTATTCCTGTCCTATTTGTTTCAAGAAAATGTATAAGGGGACAAACTCATATTATTGCGGAGAATGTGGATTTTCTTTACATACAACAATTTCATCTGTAAATATTCCTGAAGAACAGATTAAAAAACTGCTTGTTTATGGGAGAACAGATGTTATATCTGGCTTTTTCAGTCCTACGAAAAGGAAACTCTTTTCAGCAAGGTTGTGTATAGATAAAAGTACCAATAAAGTGGCATTTTCATTTCTTGATATGCATAAAGGAGGAATAAGCGATGAAAGTTGAACAACTGGAAAAATGCGTAAGTGATACAGTCTTAAAAATAAATACACCGGAGATGCTAAGAGAATTTCTGTCATTTTGCAGTAACGGCAATATTCATCAGATGAATATTGAAAATATTATGGCAACGTACTATCAAAAACCAGATGCTACCATTGTAACTGGCTTTGATGGATGGAAGAAAACCGGACGATTTCCATTGCAAAATACAGGTATTGCAGTTTTTCCAGATGAAACCATGGGTATTTCGGCAAGGTTTACAGATTACATCTTTGATATCAGCGACACCAAAGGAAGAGATATACGGCTTTGGAGCATGACGGATGGAATCATGGATAGTCTCCTGAATTATTATAGATCTATGCAACCAGGTGATGACGATAATATTGAGTATCTCAAGGGACTATTTTATGATCGTACCTATAGATATGTTTTATCTTATGACATGGAGTTGTGGTTTGATGATCAAGTGGAAAAAAGGGTTCATATGCATAGGTTTATTGCTGATTGCTGCCTGAAAATATTTTTAGGCAGATGTGGTCGTAACTATGAACTTGATGCAGATACTATAAATATTTTCAATTATTATTTCCTTAAAGATGGGAATTTGGAAGCTGGAGCATTTATGAAGTGCATGAAAGCTGTACAAAGGATCGCATCAAGTGAATTGAAATTTGTTAAGAATTATGTCATTACAGAAAAGAGGAGGATAAAAGATGAACAACGTATCAGTAGCCGATCTGATGGAGGAAATGCCGGAGCCTATGGAACAGGAAGTAGTGGATCCGGAGATACAAATGATGCAGGAAATGACAGAAGAGGAAGCATTGAAGCATCTGGGTCTGGAGAGAATACAGATATACAAGGATCTGGAAACAATTCTGAGCAAACGAATGTCTTGGGCAAGAAAGATAGTGGACTATCTAATGGAGAATTACCAGGAGCAGATGCCACTACTGATGAGCAACGGAACGCTGGAGAATCTGTTGGATCAGAGAATATTGGAAGCAACGGAACTGTACAACACAATGCAGATCAATTTACAGAAAAAAATGAACGTACAGAATATGAATTTCCAGGACAGAGTACAGGCGGAGCAGGAGATAATGGAGCAGATAATGGAAACAGTGAATCGGGAGGTATTATTCAAACCGCTGAAGTTATAGATAACACATCAACGGAAGAAAGTGGTGCAGAACAGATTGACTTATTTTCCTACATTAACGGTCTGGGACAGGAAAATGCTCTTGCAGGGCATATTGATATTAGTGATGCTGCAGAAAAGAGCAGATTTGATACAAATTCGAGATTTTCCAATGAAGTCATTGATAAAATACTTGCAGCCGGTCCGTTTGGATATAATCATCATGGTAGATATAAAGTCTTTAATTATTACAGTACGCATTGGAATGATATTATCATTGAAGATGCAATCGAGATGGTAAAGAACTGTTATGGAGGAGCCTCTTGCGGTCTTATCATTGATGGACAAAAAATTAGTGTATTTTATGATAAAGAAAAAGGAATGCTTCTGTCTTATGGAATCGAATCCAGGCAAAGACCTACCGCAACAATATCATGGGAAGATGTTGAAAGCCATATTTATGACATGGTTGAAAATAATCAATACCTTGATTATATGCAGGAAAAAATTGCGGCAGATGTAGACGAGGAAGATACTGTTACTGATATCATGTATTTTTTCCAGGATGCGTTTTATCTTGATGAAGACCAGCAACCAGACATAATGAATGCCATTCCCCATGTATATCCAGACAGATCGGAAGCAATAAAGGAATACATCAGAAATAGCGATCAGGGAAATGCTCTTTTGGATGCAGCAAAAAAACTTTGGGCTATGTATGAAAACGGTGAGATAGAGAGACATTGGAAATATGCTTGTCAATATAGTCGTATAGAGCATTTAGAAGCTTATTTAAATGGCAGACACAAATTTGAATTACCTAATCATATAGATGTACCAGAATTCTCGTTTATTCCAAATGATGCCATAGATTCATCAATTGGATTGAGAGGAAAGAATGATAATAATATTCTTTTCAGAAGAGAAGTGTATGAAGCATCGGAGAAAGGAACAGATGCACAAAAATTAGCTGCTTTTATAAAGGATAAGTTTGGAGATGGCGGATATGGTTATTTAGGATTCAATGCTGATTATTCTGTGTCTAAGGGATATAAAATCAGTATTCGAAATAATGGGAATGATGAGCTGGAGAGAACGTTTTCGTATAAGGAAATTGCAAAACGAATTTGCAATTATATAAAAGCCGATCAGCTATTTTTGGAAGGTGAAAAAGAACAATATCCGGAGTGGAAAAAGGATAAGGATGAGCGTAAGGCTGCCTATGAAGCATTTGAACAGGAACTGGCGAAGGAGTCTGAACATCTTCCACGTGAAAAAAATTCATCGTATCCTGATTATCCATTATTGACCGAGGAAGAAGAACAGCAATATAAAAATGCTCTTTTACAGAATATATGGAATCATGATGTGTTATCTGATGCCAGAGACGAAATGGCAATAGTATTGCTATCGAATGAGTATTCACAGAATGAAAAAGAAAGTTTTGTATACAAATTTTTCAATGAACGAGCTGACAAAACTTTCTATTTGAAAGGATATGACTATTTTAGAGTTGGTCTTAGCTATAGTGTAGACACCAGATTCAGTTCTGCAACTCTTGAATGTCATTGTTTCCCTCAGAATTATATTCAAACCGAGGGTTGGTATTATAGAAGTAACTGTGTTTCATTTTCATACGAGGAAATAACTGCAGCATTTATTTCTATTTTGGCAGCGCATAATGTTAAGGACAATAAGGCAGACGAAGATACAGCGGAAAATTCTGATTTTCAGAGTCAAATTGATGCAAGTGAAACAGAAGTTATTGAACAGCAGAGCAGTGATGAAAAAATTACGGTTGCGATTGAAAGTTCGGAAGATTATACGGATCAACAGACTGGATTTGTGACGCAATATCATTTTGGCGGAAATAAAGAGATAAAATATAGACTTGTTACAATCGGAGAAGATGGAAACCTGATTCCATATCCTAATTTTGATGCTTCTTTTTCGGATATGCAGGCATTACAGGACTATCTGGAAGTGCATGCAGAAGAAGTGTCTGTAATCGGCTATGATGATATTGTATATATGGCAGCCCGCTCTCATATTAAACATATGATAGACAGCATAAAAGAAGAGCAGAGAAATGTTCAGGAAAGTGTTGACTTTTCTTATGGTAATGACTGGTCTGCAACAATAGGCAACAGTTTTGAAAGAGGATCTGCCAATATCAAAGCTATAAATATGTTAAAGCAAATTGAAGCAGAGGGGAGACATGCAACATCAGATGAGCAGAACATTTTGAGCCACTATATAGGCTGGGGTGGACTCCCTGAATGGTTCGACAGTAACAAGAGCAATTATAGTACTTTGAAAAACAGTTTGACGGAGGAAGAATATAAGGCAGCACGTTCTACGGTGACAGATTCATTTTATACACCTAGAATAGTCATGGACGCTATTTATCAGGCATTGGATCGATTTGGATTTAAAGGGGGCAATATCCTGGAGCCAGCTATGGGTATCGGAAATTTTTATAGTGCCATGCCGGAGGAAATGAAGAAGAACAGCAATCTCTATGGTGTAGAAATAGATTCTATATCCGGGCGCATTGCGCAACTTCTTCATCCTAATTGTAATATTCAGATTTCAGGTATTGAAAATGCTTCACTTCCGCAGAATTATTTTGATTGTGTTATTGGCAATGTACCCTTTGGCGAATATAAGGTCAATGATAGAAAATTTAATAAAGAAAAATTTATGATTCATGATTATTTCTTTGCAAAGGCGTTAGATCTGTGTGCGCCTGGTGGAGTTATTTGTTTTGTAACTTCTAAAGGAACTCTTGATAAGAAAGATGGAAGTGTAAGAAGGTATATTTCAGAAAGAGCAGATTTTTTAGGGGCAATTCGTTTACCTAATACTACTTTTTCCGAATCAGCTAATACAGAAGTAACAAGCGATATTATTTTCTTGAAAAAGAAAGCAGTACCTACCATAGAACAACAGGAGTTTGAAACAGTAGAAATGTCTCAAGATGGTATTCCTTTAAACAGTTATTTTGTATCTAATCCTGATATGATGATGGGACACATGGCAGTTGATACTCAACGTTTTGGCGCAGAACGTGCTATAACTTATCTTGTTCCAAATGCAAATAGTGATTTGGAAACGGATTTAAGTGCAGCGGTTGAAAAATTGCCGTTGGATATATATGAGCCTGTTATATCAAATAATACTGTTGTTGATGTTGCAAGTGTTGATCAAGATAATAGCATTCCTGCAAATCCGGATGTGAAAAATTACACTTATACCATAGTAGACGGAAAAGTGTATATGAGAGAAAATTCAAAAATGTATTTGCAGGATGGAAGAAGTGAGAAACAGAGAAAAATTATTCATGCACTTTGTAATATTAGAATTTCTCTGCATAGTATTATTGACATGCAAATAAAAGGATGTTCCGATGCAGATTTAAAGGATGCACAGATTATATTGAATCGGTTATATGACCATTTTGTGAGCGAGTATGGTCATATCAATGATAAAGATGTAAAAAATGCGTTTTGTGATGATGTGGAATATCCACTTCTTTGTGCATTGGAAGATGTCAAAGATGGCAAATATGTCAAAGCAAAAATATTTACAGAACAAACTATTTTCCCCAGTGTAAAAAAAGAATCTGTGGATACGGCCTTGGAAGCTTTGAATATTACAGTTGCAGATTATGGTTATGTGAATATTGAGAATATGCTGAGATTATATCCTGTATCCTTTGAAACATTGCTAAATGAATTGCATGGAGAAATATATCTAAATCCGGATAAAGCGGATCCTAGTGATGAATATGAAGGGTATGAGACGAGGGAAGAATATCTTTCAGGTGATGTCCGTAAAAAAATTGCATCTGCAAAGCTGGCAGTAATCACTGATGCAAGGTATCAGGAAAACATAAATGCTCTGGAGCAAGTGATTCCGAATGATTTAGATGCATCTGAAATAACTGTTAAAATTGGTGCTAACTGGATCAGCCCCAAAGATTATGAACAATTTATGTATGAAAAGTTTAAGATACCGTATTGGAGACAGAGTAGTATTCATTTAGAATATAGTGCCATGTTGAATACATATTTTATTCAAAATAAATCTTCTTGTACATCTACAGAAAACAAAAGTTCTTACGGAACTGATAGGATGAGTGCATTGGAGATTTATGAGAATCTTTTGAATTTAAGGCAGATAACAGTTAAGGATAGAATAGATAATGCAGATGGCAGCTGCACTTATGTGGTAAATCAACAGGCTACTATGCTGGCACGTTCAAAAGCGGAGCTTATCAAGGAAGAGTTTGCTGAATGGATTTTTTCGGATATTGATCGGAGGGAAAAGTATGTCAGAATTTATAATGATAGGTTTAACAATATCAGATTAAGAGAATATGACGGTAGTTATCTCACTTTCCCTGGTATGAATCCGAATATAGAGCTTCGTCCACATCAGAAGAATGCTGTGGCAAGAATTATTAGAGGCGGTAATACATTACTTGCGCATTGTGTTGGTGCTGGAAAATCTTATGAAATGGCTGCAGCAGCAATGGAATTAAAAAGGCTCGGTCTTGCGAATAAGCCTATGATAGTAGTACCGAATCATTTAACTGGTCAAATGGCATCAGAATTTTTAAATTTATATCCGGCAGCGAATATTTTGCTTACGACGAAAAAGGATTTTGAAAAAAATAATCGTAAGAGGTTTATCAGTAAAATATCAACCGGTGAGTACGATGCTATAATTATCGGACATTCACAATTTGAGAAAATTCCGATATCAAGAGAACGCATGGAGAAGAATATTGAACAAGAAATTGATGAGGTAACAGGTTTTATTGCCGCAATGAAGGAAGATAGGAATCAATCCTGGTCCGTAAAACAAATGGAATCTTATGCAAAACAGCTTCGTACAAAACTGGAGATTCTTACCAATTCTGATTATAAGGATGATGTAATTACCTTTGAGGAATTGGGAGTAGATTGTCTTATGATTGATGAAGCGCATAATTACAAAAATTTGAGCTTTACGACGAAAATAAGCCGAGTAGCGGGTATAAATCCTAATGGCAGTAATAAAGCTTTTGATCTTTTGCAGAAAGTGAGGTATATCAATGAACTGAATGCAAATCGTAATGTAGTATTTGCAACAGGTACTCCAATCTCGAATACGATGTGTGAAATGTATCTTATGCAAAAATATCTGCAAGCGGATTTACTTCGTGAAAAGGGTATTTATCATTTTGATGCATGGGCAGCGAATTTTGGAGAAACTGTTACTGCAATGGAGCTTTCTCCGGAAGGAAAAGGATACCGGGAAAAAACAAGGTTTGGAAAATTTACAAATTTACCTGAGCTTGTAACAATGTTCCGTAGTATAGCGGATGTGCAATTACAGGATAATTTACCATATTTGGATATTCCCAAATTGGAAAATGATAAGATTGAGATCGTGGAATGTGAGCCTAGTGAAGTTGTCAAAGAATATGTAAACAGCTTCGTAGATCGTGCAGAAGCAATAAAAAATAAAATGGTAGATCCTTCTGAAGATAATATGCTTAAAATATGTCACGATGCAAAACTTGTGTCAACAGATGTAAGATTGTTAGATCTAACGGCAGAACCTGATCCGAATGGAAAGTTGTATCGTTGTGCGGAAAGGGTGTATGAATTGTGGCAGCAATCAGCCAATGAAAAGGGTGCACAGGTAATTTTTTCTGATATTGGTGTTCCGAATGGGGATAAATCTTTTAATGTATATCAGTTTATTAAAGATGAACTCATAAAAAAGGGAGTACCTGGTTCCGAGATTTGTTTTGTACATGATGCAAAGAATGATAAAGACAGGGAAGATATGTTCCAGGATGTAAGAAATGGAGTGAAACGTATTATTTTTGGATCTACTGAGAAACTTGGAACTGGTACTAATATCCAGAAACGATTATTTGCATTACATGAAATAGATGTGCCTTGGAAGCCGGCAGAAGTTGAGCAGAGAGAAGGACGTATACTCCGTCAAGGTAATATGTATGATCGTGTGCATATTATTAGATATGTGACGAAAGGTACGTTTGATGCTTATAATTGGTCTATTATCGAGAATAAACAGAAATTTATCAGCCAGGTAATGACAAGCGGGGATATCGCAAGATCATGTACAGATGTGGATGAAGCTGTATTAAATTACGCAGAAATGAAAGCAGTTGCATCAGGTAATCCTTTGATAAAGGAAAAAATGGAGGTCGATGCTGAGGTGACGAGGCTACAGTTGATAAAACGTAGTTTTACAGCTAATAAGTATAAACTTGAAAAGGAGTTGTGTCAGGTATTGCCTGAAAAGCAGCATAATTTAAAAGGTATAATTGAAAAAATCAGAGGAGATATAGAAGTCAGAAATAATTCATCATTATACCGGCAAGCATCTGGTAGTGAAACTTCTTCATTTGTATTTGAGCGTGATGCAGATACGGATTCATTTCCATTTAGCATGAACTTTAATGGAACTGAAGTAACGGAAAGAAGAAAAGCTGGTGAACTTGTTCAGGCAGCTTTTAAAAAGATTTCTGTGCATGATAGGACATTAGACATTGGCACTTATGCAGGATTTACTGTAGGTGTATGTAAGGAAACCTCATGGGCAGGTGATGTATCTTATTCAATTATTTTGAAGGGGAATTTTGAATATAAGATTGATACACAACCAGAAACGGATATTGGAAATGCCATTCGTATACAAAATGGTGTCAAAAAGTTGGATGATAAGTTGCTGGAATATCAGCATAGACTAGAAGAAGTAGAAGCTGCATTGATATCTACAAGAGAAGAATTTGAGAAACCTTTTTCAAAAGAAAAAGAATTACAATCATTGCTGCAAAGGCAGGAAGAACTTAATAGTATTCTGTTGGAAGAATCGAAAAATGAGTCGGAAAAGAATACTGTAGAAACTGTTAATGTGCGCAGGAAAATAGCATTATAGTTATTCAGAAGTAGAGCAGAATCAATTATATATTCTGCTCTATTTTCTATTAAATCTATTGTAAGTCTTAAATATATTGCTTTTATGCAAAAGTTTTGACAAAAAATAGTTTTTGTGCTACAGTAATATTACTGGTAATATCGTACTATTGCAAAAGTAATATTATAGGAGTGGACATATGGAGACAGCACAACGTATTATACTTCCTGATGATGTTGAATATGATCAACACACTACTTCAAGTGATTCAAAGAAAAAGAACTACACGACAAATAATAACAAGTTTTTTACGCCGGATCTGATTGATACACCAATATATAATGAGGAACTTATGGAAAATGTATTGGTGGGAATTGCGCAGAATATCTGGGTAGAAATGGATAAGCAGCGTATGACAATAAGGGGACTAGCTGAATTGTCATGTGTTAACTACAGTCAGTTAACCAAAGTGTTTAATAATAAAGCACATATCGGATTGTCATCAGTAATAAAAATTGCTGCAGCGTTGCGTGTGAGTCCGAGTGAATTATTTCCTTATGACCAGAATAAGAGGAAAACTAACGGCCAGAGGTTTGACGAAATTACTAAGGGGATGGATTTAGCAAGCATAAATTATTTATTGGATGTTTGTGCAGGTTATTCAAAATTGAACAGGAATAATAGAAAGTTATAATTATTGTTGTGTTTATTCATATATAAGGGTATGAAAGAGGGTAGATTTTCTACCTTCTTTTTTTGCATAAAGTCAAACAATCTTTAGTTTTCTTTGCTTTAACAATAACAATCGTGTTTGAATTTTATAATAAAATTTTTTTATTCTATAAGATTATGCCTAAAAATAGGAGGATGGGGTTACGGACAGATTACGTTTGTATGTAGATATGGATGGAACACTTGCTGAGTTTAGGAAAGTAGACACTTTGGAAAAACTGTACGAGAAAGGCTATTTTTTGAATTTGGAACCGCACATGAATGTAGTAGATTCTATAAGAAGTATTGTAACAGATCATTCGGAGATAGAAGTATATATTCTATCTGCTGTCTTATCTGATAGCCCTTATGCGGTAACTGAAAAAAATGCCTGGCTCGATCAATATCTTCCGGAAATTGATATCTCGCATAGACTTTATCCGCATTGTGGAACCGACAAGAAAGAGTTTCTTGAAAAAGAGTTTGGAAGTATTGGCAATAAGGATTTTTTGCTTGATGATTATTCAGCAAATTTACACTCATGGGAACCACCAGCAAAGGGAATTAAGCTTATGAATGGCATCAATGGCAATCATGGGACATGGAACAAAGAGAAAGTTAGCATCGAATGTGAAGCTGCGGATATAACAGAATGTATTTTGAACATTATTGCAAGAAACGCTGAGAGAAATTTGGAGACTGAAAGATTTAATGCAATGTTAAGGAGAAAAGGAAGGTAGGCGGGAATGGACAGTTCAGAAAATTTAAGTATCGGAGAGCTGAAAGAAAAATATCCGGACACACTCATTTTAAGGCTAAGAGGTAATTTTTATCAATCCTTTGATGATTCTGCATTTGCATTGTCTGCAATAACTGGATATAAGCTAAGGCATAGATCAAAGAACTCTTTATATACGTGTGGATTCCCTTGCAATGCGCTTGATAAAGTCATGGGACTTATACAAAAAGCGAAGATAAATCATATTGTTTTTGATGCACAAGAAATTGTGGTTCATGAGTTATATGATGATAATTCTTTTATATCTATTGTATCAGCTTTTGATTCAGTTAAGGATAGTGATATTGAAGCAGAGTCTGTATGCAATGATGAAAAAAATACTATATCTGCTGTATCGTCTGTAAAAAAGCAGTATGTCAAATTTTATGAATGTTCTGGTACGGATCAGACGAGTGCATACATAGATCTGCAAAATAAGATTGACCTTGAATTGAGTAAGGGAAGTAGTGTTGCAGCATTATCATTCCAGAAGAACAAAGATAAAAAAGATGCATTAAAACGTTTTGTACTTAGTGGGATTGTTATATACGAGAGGTGAGTTTTATGAGAGATCGAGTAGCAAAAATTAGAATGGTACTGGGAAGGAGTCCTTATGGCTGAAGAAAAGAAATATAACGGTAAAATACGTGGAGATTCGTTTGATGTTATTCATAGGTGTCAGTCTTTTGCATCGGATATATTTACGGCATCTGCCGGAGCGACAAAAGAATATCGCTTTACTATATGTAAAATTGTGCAAACCTTGAGCTGTGAATTGATTTATAGTGCGAGACAAGCGAATGCATTTGACCTGGCATCACCAGATAGAATGGCAAAACATATGGATTCCATAGAACTGATGAATAAGATTGCAGATCTGCTTCCAGTAATAAGGAAGTGCAAATGCTTATCTTTAGGACAGGAAAGGGAATTGAATAATAAGTTGTCCAATTTAAAAATTTCTTATGGCAAATGGATAGAATCAGATAAGAAACGTATTGACCGTTTGAATAATCATCGGGGATAGCTGTTATACAGTGGGCTCGTAGCAATCTGTGGTCCCGCTCCTTCTGGGGTGTCAACCCTGACGGCAACCGCAATGGGTTCAATGTCAACTCCAGTGGGCAGGTCAATGACAACAACGTCGCGAACGAGTTTGCGGTGGCGCCCGCTTTTTACGGTGTGTGCATGCATTACGGTGTATGTATAAGATAAAAAGGTACAGTTATTCCCTTCCTGTCATAAGCACTGCGCCAATTTGGCGCAAATTGTCTTATGGGGAGATAAACCATCTTTATATTAAAGATGTGGATGTATTTTTTATGAATAAAATTGAATATTTTCAAATTCCTTTTGATGAATGTGAGCGTGGAATAAAGGTCATATTCAATGAAAATGGTACTCTGGAAATATATGATGATTCTACGGATTCATATCTGTCCTGGCATTTAACTTATGATGAGGTTCAGGGTGAATTGTATGTCTGTTGGACTGACAGAATCAAACAGAAAAGCTTTACAAAAGAAGCATTTGAATTTGAACGCAATCTGGGATATTATCTTGATTCTTTGACAACAGAAATACTTTACTTGATATGGAAGCCAAAAGGATATTATGATTTCCAAGTTTATCACCCAAACCGGATTATTAGTGCCCCTTATTATAAAGATAGGATTGTAGAGGAGTGGTTAACGGATAGATTTGTAAAACCGTTTCTTGAGCCTAAATTACATCCGGGAAATGTGGCATGTCAGGAAGATAAAGGACCACCAGAAGCCCAAAAGATTGTAAAGAGTATTTTGGAAAAGATGTATCAGAAATATGGTACGGATTTCTACGTTTTGCAATGTGATATTCAGGGTTACTACGATAATGTGAACCATGAACGCATTAAAGAACAATTTTCTGGTATGCAAGCAATGGGGTACATTCTTTTTATGAACATCGTGGATGGATGGAAAAAGACTGATTGTTATGCAGCAGAGAATGATCCGACTGGGGAGTATGGAGTGCCAAAAGGAAATTTGCCGAGTCAATGGATTGGGTTGGCATATCTTAATGAAGTAGACTGGTATATTGCACAAAGAGATGATAATGAGGGGCAGGTGCGATATATGGATGATTTTCTTACTTTCTTTCATCTGAAATCATCCTGTAAGGACTGTAAGATCAAGATTGAGAAATATTTGGAAGAACATTCAATGGGAGTACGGTTACATCCCCAAAAAACAAAATATATGCCAATCAAGCAAGGATTTACTTTTTGCGGTTGGCAGTACTCAATCGACGATAAAGGGAGAATAAAATGCAGGGTAAGAACAGATAGAAAAAGATTAACAAAAAAGCGGATGAAAAGATTGTCGGAAGATTATTGTAAAGGCAAGGTTACATCGTTTGATGTGAAACAAAAAATGAATGGAACCTTTGCATTTTTGAACCAGGGAGATACAAAGCAATTGCAGCGATATCTTACCTATAAATATATATTTACCAAAGATGAGAGCCTGTTGCATAAAGACAGATCTTATAATTTCAAAAAGAAACAGAAAATTTACAAGGAGGAAAAATCTTATGAAAAAGAGTAGAAGATTGGCAGTAATGAGTAAGAGATTATTGTCATCTACATTGATTACTACAATGCTTTTGTCCGGATTTACGGCTACTAATATTTATTATAATTATTCTCCGATGAAAGCAAAAGCAGCAACTCTTGCAGGTACATCATCAACAGTAGCAGAGCCGGCATGGAATGTTGCTAACGTACCTGCTAAGGATACATCTGGCAAAGTCAGTTACTGGTATGCAGGTAATGAATTTAAGGCACTTAATCAGTTGAATGATGGAGTGAAGCAGAATGATGCTGGTACTTCCGGACATTTGAAGGTATACAGTGATAATGGTGGTGCTAGACTGTTAGAAACAACAAGTGGATCGAATAAGGCAGTAAAAGGAAATTATTCTGGTGGATCGCAGTTTGATACTTTTGTGCAGAGATCCGATATTGATTTTTCTAAAACATGGGAACTTATGGATACTGATGCAGTCTGGGATGATCAGTATCTTTTCGCACAGTACTATACAAATGCAAGTGCAGTTGTTACAAGCGATTTCGCACCGACTATATTGCAGAACGTAGAAAACTGGTATACGAATGGTTTTAGCTATGATGGTAGTAAAAATTCAAGACCTACCATTAGTGCATCCGGAAAATCATGGTTTTCGGATGCAGAGAAATCAGCAGTAAAGAGTGCGACGGTAAAAACTGACGGCACGAGTGGAGTTAGTGCAACATTATCTTCATCGGACACATTGCAGAATGCACATTTGTTTGCTGCATCTATTGATGAGATGTACTACAATCCGGTACAGGTTGAAGAAGTTATTGCAAATCTCCGTAAGGACTATTCAAATGTCTACGACGGCTCCAGTTGGCAGTGGGCTCGTAGCAATCTGTGGTCCCGCTCCTTCTGGGGTGTCAACCCTGATGGCAACCGCAATGGGTTCAATGTCGGCTCCAGTGGGCAGGTCGTTGGCAGCAGCGTCGCGAACGGGTTTGCGGTGGCGCCCGCTTTTTATCTCAACCTTGAAAAGGTTGTAATGGCACGAAGTGCCTCTAATGCAGCTACATCAGTAGCTGCCAGCACTGGACTCTCTGCATATGATGCTGCTGGACTTGATACATCAAAAGGTATTAAGTTCTTAATTCGGGATGAAAGTTTTGCATCCGGTTTTACTTCCAGTATCAATAACAAGAAAGGTGTTGCAACTATTGGAAATACTTATAATGTAGATTACAGTGGTGCAACCAAGTCAAAAGTAAATGATGCAGGAGTGGGATCCGCACTTGTTATTTCTGCAATTCTTTATGATCAGAATGGTAAAATTGTATACTATGGTCCTTTATCAACGGTTACATCTGAAAGTGGCAAGGTAGCGATTACCATTCCAAACGGTATTCAGAAGGGAACATACACACTTGCGTTATTTGAGGAGCAGTTAGGTGGTACATCTACATATGATACCTCTAAGAACTCTAAAAATGGCACTACATTTAATGGAACTCATACATATACGGCATACGAAACAGATTACCAGAGTGGTTCTGTTGCATATATGACATTAGATGTAGTTGATGATTACCATACGGGTGTAAAACTTTCCAATGGTAATGAGTCTAATCTGGCAAACGGTGATGTTATTAAAGCTTCGGATATCAGCGGAGTATTTACTTCAAAAAATAACACATTAAATGATACTGTTGCAGCGGATGACATTTACATTGTTGCTGCATCTGATTGGGAGTCAGATAAATCAGCATCAAATTCTCATTTAGCAAAGGAAATAACTATTCCGGATAGCGCAGCAGGAACCTATGATTATTATATTGTAGTAAGGGATCTATCTATTGCAAATGAGTATTGGGCATCAGAGAAACAGACTGTAGATGTATCTGAAAATGCAACGGGATTTGATGCTGAAACATGGTACACTTATAAGGATTCCTCTACAAATATAGAGTGGCATTATAAGTTGGATGGCAATGGAGATATTATTGGACTGTACACAAAATCCAATATTGTTAAAATTGTTGATAATGGTGGTACACTTAATATTCCGGCTAAAGTAGCAGGAAGAACAGTAGTAAAAATTGGTGGTGGAACAGAGGATACGCCGGTAGTTCCTTCTTCCGAGAGAGCATGGACGAGCCTTTCACTGCCTAATACGGTTACTACAATCAATGACTATGCGTTTTATAAAACCACAGCTCAGGCACAGATCACCATTCCGGCAACTGTAACTGCAATCGGTATTAAGGCATTTTATATGTCTGAAATTACTGGTGTAAAGGTTAGTGAAATGAATGGTACGATTGGTTCTTATGCGTTTGGTAAAACGACAAGAATTGCCAATGTGACCTTGAAGGGCGGAGAATCCGGACTGACTATTTCATCTGTAGCATTTGCAGATACTACTGCAACAGATGTTACAGTAAGAGGAAATGTGCAGATCAATAAAAAAGCATTCCGTAATAATGCATCTTTGAAAAATATTAACATCAGCGGAAATGTTTCTATTGGAGAATCTGCGTTTAGTGGATGTAGTGCAGTAACTAACTTAAAGATCGGCGGTACTACAAATATTGAGTCTTATGCATTTGACGGACTTACTTCCCTGGAGAGTTTGTATGTACCTGTTGGAACTACCTTGCATGAGTATTCTTTCAATGGAGCGACAGCACTGAAGAAACTTGAAGCAGATGTGGCACTTCCGGCACACTCCTTTGAAAATGGCGGTGCCATTGATACATTGGTGTTAGATAAGAATGTGGTAAGCATTTCCTATGATTGGGAAGGACATTCAAGTAGCGTAAGCAACAGAACGGTATATGTTAAGAATGAGAATATGCTGATTCAGTACTATGGAAATGGCGGTACATATTACAGTCCGTTAGGTTCTTCTGGGGATGTAATTGTATATGTTCCTGCAACTTCTTCAGTTGACTTAGGAGAGTCTGTAAATCCGTCCGGAGATGGTATTCTTACTCTGAATGGTTATACATCTTATGCGCATTCTGGTAATTACACAAATTACATTAAGGGAACTACATCTTCTGTAACCATTAGAGCAAAACAGAATATTGATACTCAGATGGAAGAAGATGGTGTAACAAGCCTGAAGGATACAGAAGTTGATAAAGAGCAGACCGGAATTGATGCATATTATAACGGCACTATTTTGACAACCAAAGACATTGATAAAACAAATATGACCGTTACAAGAATGTATGGTTCAGAAGAGGGAGAAAATTACTCTGTCGGTGAATTTTACGTTGTCAGAACATCTGAATTTAATACTGAAGCGAAAAAAGATGGCGGTGTAACAGAAGATGCGATTGCATCTTATGAACCAGTCCATGCAGCGGACTCCGATCTTGATCCTGGAGCAACTACAGGTACAGTATCTGTAACTGTCATTGTATTTTATGATGTGAAAAACAGTGATGGCAGCGTAACTGCAAGAAAGTACTATTCAACTCCAGTATCTATCAGAGTTGAGGAATATACTTCTAAGAGCTATATTGAGCAGGTATATGGTTCTTATGATGCTATTGCCGATAAGCTTGTAGAACTTGATAATCAGATCGCTGCACTTCAGAAGGAGCTGGAGAAAGCCGATGTTAATTCAATCGAAGAATTAACAAAGGAACTTAATGAGTATAAAGTAGCCTACGCAGAGCTTGTAAAAACATTAGAAAAATATGTATCTGATAATAACCAGGCTGGTAATGGCTATTTTGGCACTACTAAGGACGATACCACAGGGGAAACCAAAGATGTAATATTTATCAATGGTAATCCGACATCCTATGTTGATACCGGTAAAACGGATTCTGATGGCAACACAATTTACAAAGTATTATATGATGTAAACGGAGATGGAACAGCAGAAGAAACATACATTGTTGTAAAAAATGATGGTGTACATGTTGTAGATCAGGACGGATATCCTGTAAAAGTAAATGAAAAAGATGTAGTTTATAAGGATACCCTTGGAGCATTGAAGCGTCAGGCTGCAGCACAGCTTGCAGAAATTAAATCACAGTTAGCAGACTGCGACGCAGGATTGCAGAAAATAAAGAAAGCACTTGAAGATGCCGGATATAACTTTGATACTTCCGATGATCAGTATACTCAGATCGTAGATGCAATCAACGATATGGCGGGTAAAGTAGATTCACTTACTGGAAATCTCGAAAATGCGAATTCTCAGATTAAAAGCTATGCATCTGCTTTAGATGTAATTTATACCAAATTGACAGGTTCATCATTAAGTGCAGATCAGATCAGCGGTCTTGCAAATACGCTTAATGCTATCGTTGGTAAAATTCAGAGTCTCCAGAACGATTTAGCAGTAGCAAAAGCGACTGTAATTGATTTGCAGACACAGTTGAATAATGCAGAGAATAAGGCTTCTCAACTTCAGACTGAATTGGATTCTACCAAAGATGAACTTAACAAAGCCAATACTGCACTTGATACGGCAAAAAATGATCTTGCAACTGCAAAGAGTGATAAAGATGCATTGCAAGCACAGTATGAAGCTGCTATCGCCGCAGGAAATAAAGAAGCAGCAGATAAATTACAGGCACAGATAGATGAAAAAAATGCAACGATTGCGAAGCTAGAAGCGACAACCGCAGAACTTGAAACTACAAAAACCAATTTGGAGCAGAAGGAACAGGATTTGCAGGCCGCAAAGAATACTGTAACTCAGTTGCAGGAACAGATTTCAGCTAAAAATAAAGAGATCAAGGATTTGCAGGCAAAGTTAGATGCACTTACAGATACAGCAAGTGGATTTAAAATGACGGTTGATACTGCCAATAAATTGTTTGGTCTGGGACTTGCAGAAGGAACTTCAGACGATGATGTTTACCAGGCAATTCAGCAGTACGTATCGGCAAAAACAAGTGCTGATGATACTCTTGCTAAAATCCAGCAGTTGGTTAATTCTTCCAATACTGGAGATCAGCTTGTAGCAGATGTTCAAAATGCAATTCAGACTTCTACAAATCCGGATCCGAATGTAGTTGATAAAAATTCAGCAAGTTACAAGACTGGTTTTGCAGATGGTGTAGCTTCTGTTGATATATCATCTGAAAGCGCAGCATATAAGAGTGGTTATGAAGCTGGCGTAGCAAGCGTGGATGTATCTGAAAACAGTGAAGTATATAAAAATGCTTATAAAGCTGGTGTAGCAAGCGTGGATGTGTCTGAAAACAGCGAAGTATATAAAAACGCTTATAAAGCCGGTGTAGCAAGCGTAGATGTGTCTGAGAATAGTGCGGTTTACAAAAATGCTTATAAAGCAGGATACGCAGCCGGAAAGATCGCTGGAGGTAATTCTGGAAATACTTCTGATAGTAACGGAGATTACAAGAATGGCTATAATACCGGTTATTCAGAGGGTGTGAAATCTGTGAATACTTCATTGTATTATAACAATGGATATAATACAGGATACGCATCTGGATATAAAGAAGGTACATCTAAGTCATCTGGGACCTCTAATACATCTGGATTGAGTAATCAGATCAATACCTTGACTGATCAGGTGAATAGTCTGACCAATACTAATACAGATTTATATAAGCAGGTTACATCACTGAATACTGAAAACAGCAATTTAAAATCTGAAATTAGTGGTTTACAGAGCCAGTTAAATACCTTGAAGAAAAATAGTAGCAGTACAACTTCTTCAACAGGAAGTAGTTCAGGAACTGCAAATACTGGTACAACAGCCAGCACCAATAAGGAGAGTAGCACAGTAAATAGTACGGCAAATAGTACGAGTGCATCTTCAAATAAGAAAACAGATACCACAAATACAGAAAATACTTCTTCGACAGCAAAAACAGCAAAAACAGCAGATAAACCAGTATCTGTTGTAGAAGATGATGTTGAGATGGAGGGTAGTACGAATGTGGTAGCTGCATCGACCATTTCTTCAAGCAGTATGAAACAGCTTGGTGAAAGTGCTCAGACTCAGGTGCCTACGACAACGGAAAAGGCAAAAGACCAAAAAGCAACAATTACTCTGAATCAAATTGCAGCGGATGCAGATGCACAGATTTCTTCTAATGGAGCATCACTTACAGATGCAACTGAAGCACAGAAAAATAATGCACTCAAGATCATTAACTGGTATCTGAATAACCTGGATGAACTTGGCAAACTGGGAGCATCCGAAATCAGAGCTGCAGCAAATGATGAGAATAAATCAGTTGTGTGTGATATTTTGGCTTCTGTAGATGTAGTTCCGAGTGCTGATCAGCAGACAGCAATTGATAATCATGAAGATGTTGATTTGAGACTTTCATCTGCTGATATTGAAGATGGTGCGTTGTACCTGATCGTGCATGAAAGTCAGTTACGTGAAGGCATTTATGATGTACTTCTTTCAAGAGCAAGTGGTGATTCTATTGAAATCAATATTCCGGATTTATCCCCGGTTACGGTAAGTAAAATTACTGTGAACGATATCGAACAACTTGAGATGGTGACAGAAAGCACACAGACCGAGGAAACGCCAGAAGCACTTGTGGAGGAAGAATCCAGCAATACCGGATTTAGAATTGCAATGTATATTCTCTTAATTGTAGCAATAGGAGGCCTGGCAGCATTGTTCTTTATTGCAAAAAAGCGAAATGGTGGTTCCATTCCTTTTAAACGTAACTAATCAATAGTCTACTGATAGAGGGAGAGTATCGAAAGATATTCTCCCTCTTGCTTTGAATATCAATTTTCGCTAATGAATTCAATTTTATTATACTTTTGTACAACATTATTATCCGAATAATTCGATATGATGAAAGAAAAGTTTAATAGGAGGTATGAAAATACTATGAAAAAAGACGGAATCTTAGAGTCGAGAAAATTTAAAATTGCAGTAGGCGTTATTAACGTTTGCCTTATTATTGGTCTTACTGCATATCTTATATTTTCTTTGATAAGCAAAGAACGTATGTCTGTATCAAACCAGGATATTGCTGTAGTAGCAAAAGAATATTCTGCGGATGATCCTGACGCAGCAATGGAAGATGCAGAGGATAAGATGTTAAGCGTATATGCTACGTTGTTACAGGGGAGCACAGTAAATCTTGATGATACTAAAGTAATGCACTTTGAAATTGATGGCAGTTTTGATGGTTTCTTTGACACAGATAATCCGGATGTAAAGGGCTATTCATATGAAGTGATCAGCCTGGAAGATAATAGCGCACCATATGTTGCAAATGTGAATATCTATAATAAGGATAAGACATCTGTTGTACAATATAAATTATCTTTTGATGAAGATTCAAATATGCAACTATATTATCCGGAAACAGATCAAAATTTTAAGTTAGAATTTTAGGGTGTGAAAATGAGTATTTGTCAAAAAGAAGCGGATCAATTATTTTGTCAAATGCAGTATGATAAAGACAATATTATGCAAGAAGAAAAGCAACATGGTAAGTGCATGAGACTGTATCAGGACCATAATCTCAATAGATGGAAGTTTGAGGATGGCTATATATTGGAAACACAAATTCATAAAAATGGTATTTAAAGATGTTTTAACTAGAGCTTGGAATATGCCAGGCTCTTTTTGCATTTGACAATAAGAATATAAAATGCTACACTTGATACGTGAGGTGAAACTATGACAGGAAACGAATTTATAAAAAATTGTCGGTTACAGAAAGGGTATTCTGTTCGTCAATTTGGAAAAATGGCAGATATTACACCTAGAATGGTATCATATTATGAATCTGGAGAAAAACTGCTTGAACATCTTCCGGTATATAAGTGTATAACAATGTTTCGATTGTTGGATATTCCGGTAGAGGAGTTCTTTCAAAAATATTATTCTATTGACACAGAGGTGAGTAAGTTAGTTGAAAAATGGCGTAATGAGCATCCAATCGATTTGGATTTTAATAATTTGAAGAAAAGGATATATGCAAGGATTGCTCAGATTAAAAGCAGAGGGAAAGTAACTGCTGATAATTTGGAAAATATTTATGATTTATATAATGATTTCTTTATTCAGAATCCTAAAAATTATATTGCCGGACAGGTTATAACGCTTGCTGATTATGAAAAATATATAATTCCTATTTTCTATCATATTAAATCATCCATGAATATAATGCCTGATGAAAAAATAGCCAGGACAGTTCTGGATGCCCTATACAAATCGGATTACACAATCTCAGATATTTGTGTATTGTGCGGTATAACAGTCCAGCGCTTGAATGATTATTTGTATGGAAAAAGAGATTTTTCTGCCATACATGTAGATACTGCTTTGAAAGTGTGCTATGTACTTGGACTTGATTTTGAAGACTTGTTCGGAAGTTGTGGAAAATACAATTAAAAGAAGAATATTTTGCCTAATATGAAACAAAAAGCATTTCATTTCCTTTTACAATTTTTATATTGGAAATGAGGTGCTTTTTTGAATAAATATATAACGGTAATGGACAAATACCATATTACAAGTGAACGATATGAGTTACTGTTTTTATATGAAAACATTTATGGGATATTCCGCCCTCGTGAATTTATCAGTGATTACAGAAAAAGTAAATATTATGATTTGATAAAGACTGCGCATTTTGATGGGGATTCACTTGAGGATATTCTTAAAGATCTGGCATTCTTCGTAAGAGCTGGCCGGATAGAACTGAAAGCAAATGATGTCGTAGCTATCAAAATAAACGGATTTTTGACAAGCTACAGGTATTGTGGTTTGCCCTGCAATCTGCAAGGAGAGCATCCTGAATTTATAAAAGTAGACAATTTTCTTGCGGATGAAAAAGAACGATATATAAATGATATACATAAAGAAAAATATGTGCTAAATGTCCTGGACGCAGTACTTATTCCGCTTGATAAGTTGAACTTAAAACAAAGCAGAGTGTATTGCATAGACAAAGAAACATTTTGTCCCCCGGATAAATCAGGAAGAATAACTTCAAATTATTCGCTGCTTGCATTAAGAAAGGGTGGTATTGCTAATGCCAATCCTTATAAAAGACCGTTTGTGATGATGAATAATGCACTTTACTTTTTCTATCGTAAAAAGGAACATGAAAAAAATGCAGTATTATTGTTTTCCAAGCGAGAACTTGAAATGGTAAAGGATTATATAGATCTGGATGATGTAAAACTCATAATTTTGCAGGGAAAATATGGATAAGAATAGAATACGATTTTTAATGGCAGCATTAACGTTGATTGATATTATCATCGTTTCAATTTTTTTATTGATTTTGTCAGAACAATCTACAGATAAAAAAACAATAATGGGGGCATCATCTAAAACTACTGGAGATACGGTTTTTGAAGATGTCGAGATGGAATCTGAAGACTCAATTATTAGTGAGCCTGTAGTAAGTATAAATGACGATTTTCAAGGAAATTATAGTGATTCAGTTTTAGATATCTTTCAAAGTAAGATAATAGGTAAATGGGTAATATCAGATACAATGGTTTACGAATTTGGCGAAGGTGGTACTTTCAATGGCTTTTTTGACAGTGAACATCCAGACATTGCAGGATATACTTATTATCTGTCTATGTCAGATTCGGATAAACCACATCTATTTATATATAATACAGATAATACTGCAATGATAGCCTACGAGCTGTATTTGAATGATATACAAAATATTGAATTATATTTTGCACCAGCAGATATATATATCGAGCTAAAGTAGGGAGGAAAAATGAGAGTGAATGATAATGATGTAAAGACAATGATTAATGAGTATTATAGAGATCAGCATCCGGAGTTAAATATTACCAAACGCATTTTAGATAATTTGATACCTATTGTGTGTAAAGGGTTGTCAGAGACGCCGGATAGTATGACCATAGAGAAAGCTATGCCGGCTGTACATAAATTTCTTGAAAAGGAAAATATATTGAATTTCATAATAGAGCGTCAGCCCAATATGACTTGCATTCCGGATCAGGTTGTAAAATCTTTAAAAGAATATTTTAATGAAGCTTTTCCAGGAATATCAATCTGCCATGTATATAGAAAATCTAATCATCCGGATGATTATTATTTATATACTGTTACAGCTAAAAGTAGTGATGGAACATACTGTTGCTGGAGTTCCTGGAATTCATTAACGGAAAGCCTAAATCAAGGACATTATGGATTAAAAACAGAGCAGAATTGTATTGATATTTTGCAAGATTTGTTTAATGACATTACAGATGAACCAGATCAATACGGAATGCAGCAAAATGTGTATAGTAATGACGATGAGGAAGAAAAAAAGCAAATTGGGAATGAGGAGAGTAATATTATACCGATTAACAAGCATAGAGGAAGGTAACAAGGATGGAAACAAATAAGAAAATAACAATAGCTGTAGCAGATAATCAGAGTTTTTTTCATGTGTTGGGAGATAACAAAAGGTATTATGACTTATATAGTTTATCGCATTCACATCCGGAGTTAAAAGATTACTGTCTGAATCATAGATATGAATTAGAAAGTGATCTGCAGAAACAGAATGAACTGATATGAAACGAGTATCAATGAGGAGAATGGGGATAAATGAAAAATCAGGAAATAAACATGCAGGCGGGTGAAATGCTCAGGCGATTAGATTCTACTACATACAATCATTCGGTAAGAGTAATGATGATCTCGGCAGAGGTGGAAGAATATCTTAATCTGACAGACCATAAATTGATGTGTGCAGCTCTATTCCACGATATTGGAAAAGCATACGTTCCATTTGATATACTTGATAAAAAAGAACGTTTGACTGGTTTGGAGAGAGAACTGGTTGACTTACATTCATACTTTGGTTACTGTATGTTGAATTCAATAAAAGTAGAGGAAGATATATGCAGAATTGTATTATATCATCATGGCTTTCGACCGTTGACCATCCGGGACCTGGGATATTATGATAATAATAATGTATATCAGAAAGCACAGATGTTGCACACTATAGATGCATTTGAGGCATTAACATCGGATCGGCCGTATCATAGAGGATTGCCTTCAAAAGAAGCGCTGAAAATTCTTGCTAGAGAAGGAAAATACGAGCAAAGGACATTAGAATATATAACAGAGGTATCAAGCAAGGATGAAATAGGAACCAGTGCCATTCATCGGAACGGATTTGAAAATAATCCGGATTTTATCAATCAACTTATTATGGGTATGAGCTTATGAATAGAAGGACAAAAACAAAACTAATTATACTGATAATAATAGGATGTTTTTTTACAGCAGGTATTATAGGGCTGTTACTATCAGAAAAACTGAAAGAACATAGCTATACAAATAATGGTACACAGATTCATTCTGAAAAAATGATTAACAACATAAATATTGAGCGATAGAAAAAGCAGAGAGCAGCGTCTTTCTGCTTTCTATACATATTGACAATGTGAATATAAAATGCTACAATGATGGTGTAATAGAAATAGGTTGAATATAAGGAGGATGCTGAAATGAATAAAATCTATAAAGATATGTATACAACAGAAAATATCGAAGCCATTGGTGGTATTGACAATATGAATCGCTGGGTAAAGGAAATGCAGAAAAATGATATGAGAATCAAAAGAAATAAATTTCTTGATTCTGTATTCACACTTGTCCTAGATGCAGCATTGATTTATGGAATTGTAATCCTGACTATGAGAATTTTTTTATAAGGATTCTGTGGAAAGATTGTTGATGATGAACTCATCAATAAAGGAGGAACAAAAAAATATGATACGAAGCATAGAAACTTTTTGTGTAGACGGGGAAAAATTCATTGATTATTATTCAGAAAACGACTTTGAGTATACGGTTCATGTTGGGCAAAAGTGCAAAGTCTTAAAAAATGGGAAGTATTTCGCGGGCACATTATGCGATGTAAATCCTGATGAAAGTACATTTTCAATAAAGCTAAGCAATGAAGAAATAATGGAAATAAGTTGCGGTGACATAGAAGAGTTTCTTGGTGAAGAAGAATTAGAAATTAGTGGAGGTAACAACATGAAAATAGAAGAAACGGAGCTTTTGAAAAGAAAGAATTTGAAAGAGAGTTAGAACCATTTTGGGGAAGATAAACTGGAGATAAATTGAATAAAACACAATTATCAGAAAATAGTAGGCGACAGGTGGGCGACAAAAGCACTTGAAAGTGGCTAAAATGATGGAAACCTAAGCAGAGGCTATGACCGCACAGGGAATCGTTTAATAGCTGAATTCTAAGATAAAGATTATATGGAGAAGTCCTGTAAACTCAGTGTTTATGGGGCTTTTCTTTATGTATTGAAATGACAAAAGAATTGTCAGAATATTCATAAATAGAAGATAATTTACGTTGTTTTGAGGTCGTTATATACACGTGATACACAAGTGATATACAGGTGGTATACCATTGTTTTTACTGATTTTGGATGATTTTTTGAAGCATTTCATCCGGTGCTTATCAAGATGATTCAGGCTGAATATGAGTGTAATGTTTATCATAAGAAACATCATAAGTGTATCCAGCAATCAGTCTTGATTTATTATTTTAAATCTTGTTCACTTCTGTAAGAAGTTCTTCTAAAGTCTTATGGGTGTATGTTCCCTTGGTGGTGTCGTTCTTCATACTGTGTCCCATAATCAATTTGATACATACGTCATTTGCTCCGGCGTTGTCCATAAGTGAAGCAAAGGTGTGTCTGCCATTGTGGGGGCAGATGTTTCATTTTGAGTTTTCCCATGCACGTATTAAAATTCCCGTTCATATAGGTTCCGTAGGTGTAATGATTTCCAAACTTGTTATTAATCAGGTATTTCTTGTTTGGGTCGTAGCGGTTCTTGACGAGAGGGATAATCTTATCGTTCAGAGGGATATCTGCTTTGTGCCAATATCATGCGGCTGTATTCTTGGACGATCAATCGTTACAGTTATTGTACTTGGAGGACATGGTTGGCAGTGAGAGCGCTTCAGCATCGAAAGTCAGAAATCATAGGGCGAATCAAAAGCTCCTAAAGGAAAAAGAGCAGGCAACGTTACAATGTAATGCAACTGTAACGGAAAGTAACACCACAGAAATTTCTGGTAACCCAGAGACAGAGAACAGTGAAAAGGAAGAGAAGAAGCCAAAGAAAGAGGGAGAACCAGAGATAGAGGAAATTCCTTCTTATTTTGATGATCCTGTGGTGAATAGTATGTTCTTTTCTTATCTGGAATATCGAAAAGAAAATGGCAAGGAAGTGAAGGGGAAAGCAATCGGTTATTGCATTGATAAGCTGGAAAGTTTATCGAATTCTCCAGCAGAACAAGTGGCAATTATTAAGCAGACAATTCAGAATGGATGGACGGACTTCTTTCCATTGAAAGGGAAAAAGGAAAAGGTAAGCAGAAGCAATGTAAGCTCATGGTTGGAGCGTGAAAAGATAAAAAGTACGGGAGGTGTTTTCGGTGACTAAACAGGAATTTGCAACATTGGTTGTAGCCATGCAGGCAATGTATGGAAAAGATTTTATTGGGACGGAACAAGCGTTGGATGTGTGGTACGCTTTGTTACATGATCTGGACTATCAGATTTTATCCAAGGTACTCCAACAATATATGCTGACAAATAAATTCAAGCCTACCGTTGCGGAACTGCGGGAGATTTATACAGAGCTGGTAAGTCCAACGATTTCTGATTGGAGCGAAGGATGGGAGAAAGTCAGCAGGGCAATCGGGCATTACGGAATGTATCAGGAGGAAGCGGCAATGGAAAGCTTTGATGAAGTTACCAGAGAAGTTGTAAAGCGCCTGGGGTTTCAGAATATCTGCCTGTCAGAAAATATCGTTGCGGATCGGGCAAGATTTGCAGAAATTTACCAAGCGATCCAAAGGCGGAAAAGAACAGAGGTGAACGTAGGAAGTGCATTAGCAAACTTGCGGGAAATGGTGCAGAATCGCTTGGCTGAACTGGAACAGAAAGGGCAAAAGTCAATAGAACAGGAAAAGGATAAAACCTAACTTAGCAAGCACTTCCTGTGTTCCCTCACAGGCGATAAAATGAGCAATTTCCTTTGCAGAAGAAATGCTCAAATTTATCATTTGGGGAGAATTCCCTAACCCTTAAAATCATTTGAAAGGATGGAACGATATGGCAAAGGATAGAGCAAACAGAACGAGGAAAAATGAGCTGAAGATTTATTTGAGTGATAACGAAAAAAATATCCTGGACAGGAAGGTGGAGTTGTCAAAGCGGAAGAGTGTTTCGGATTATATCAGGACACTAATACTCTTTGGATTTGTTTATGATGTGGATTATTCTTATCTAAGGCA
>OGHJ01000229.1_pt1 | contig 95911 bp, 130 predicted proteins | sample 1571351 | NCBI WGS metagenome assembly OGHJ01 (sample SAMEA2582037, study PRJEB24529) | metagenome | biome: Human gut stool | place: China | collected 2011 | reverse complement strand
TCCTTAACGCTTATCCAAGGAGATTGCTTTGACTGCCACTCTGCACCACATTGAAAATCGTCCATACTATCAGCATGACGTGAAACGTAGGTATCCGCGTCAACTTCTTTCAGAACGTCTTTTCTGAACTTCGTTTTATTAGTAGCATAATCGTATGCCGCTTCTTCTACTGTCTGTTTCATATCAAAATACTATTTTAAAATCCTTTCCTTTTAATGTAGGAAGCCTGTCAGTGACAAACTTCTCCAGTTCTTCTATATCAATAGGGAATAATGGACAATATTCATACTTGAATGTGTGAACAAATCGTCCATCAAGCATTACATCAAAAATTAATGTTTTCATATCTCAACAATTGTATGAATACTAAAATCACAATAAAGATAATCCCACCAAGTACCGTAATTGCACTTATCATTCACATACCTGCAACGAACACTCCAACCTGCCATATATATTACCTCATATATCACACCTTTGTATTCAAACAAGTCGTCTATTTTGAGTTTTCCCACTTCTATTTTTCCCATCTTACTTTCTCCTGTGTGTCTTCTTATTCTTGTTTTTCTTTCTTCGCTTTAAAATCTGTTTACTTGTACATCTCTCATCTTTTGCACGACATTTTGTTTTAGGTTGGTTAGGCGAGTATATATATTCATTGCTAATAGGGTTATCATGGTAAGTTAAAACGCACGCACCATTATCACGACAATCCTTATCCCCATCCGTTACTATAATGCAATCACAATCATCATTATTGGCTTGTTCGATAGAGTCATATCGCTTTAGAATATATCTTTCTCTTAGGTCTTTAAATAAAAGATAATCAGATGTATTTATCATCGAACCAACAACTCCAATTTTCTTAGTCATATACACACATGTTTAACATTCAGATAAAATTTGTAACACAATAAGCCATATGATGATAATAATTAATCGTCTAACATATTTCCACATAAAGCCCTCATTATCATTGCAAAAATAATTCCAAAAATCATAATATTACTCCTTCCTCACATTATTATCTATCCATCTCATAGCACCCTTTAAAGCGTCAGAAGTGGATCTGTAAAACATATCTACAAAAAGATCCATCCGTTGTCCTTTTGCACCTCTCTTAATTATCCTGTACATGAAGTCGTTTTCTCCAATGACTTCTATAGTACATCCCTTATATTCTGTAACATATTTATTTCTCATATAGCAAAGATATAGTTTATTGGTTTGCCAACAACTTTTTATTAACTTTTATTAAGCGTTTTTCCCAGTCGTTCAGATTGTCACCCGTCTTAACCTTCTCCATAACCGAAGCTATATCAAAAGATTTGCATTTTTCATACAGATCACTCATTGTCGTTCCTTGTATGATAACTCCATTTTTTTCCCCGGAAAAATATCCGTCAACACTCTCTATCACATCCCATTTCCGTCCTTCAGGATGGCTTGTTTATTGTTCGTTCCCATTTATTTTAAATTAGCTATTATATTATTCATTTCCTTGTTCTTGGCTTCCGTAAGTCCTAATTCGGATATATTTTGAAGCGCAATTTCGCATTGTTGGCTGATGTACGAGATCTCGTTTGCATCAATATCACGGTTATCGTATATAAACGCTTTCCCTAGCTTAACAGCAAGACCTTGACATATATTCCCGGCAACTTTTTCAGCCGCTATAATGTTAAAACAAATAATTTGCTTAATACTTAGCTGATTGCTCGTTCCCATATTCTTTTGTTTTTAAGTTAGTAATCAAGCTCATTTGAAAGTCTTGTGTATTTGTTGATACTATCTCTGTATGATTCAAATAACGGACAATTATAATAGCTAATTTTAGCCATTGCATTCCCGGTTTCGGACAATCTTTCAACATAGTAATTTAATGCGAAAGAATACTTTTTCTTTAGTTCATTCTTACTATGTTGTTTATCGAAGTATTCACTACATGATGATAGGCTTAATGATAATAAAGCCAAAGTTGCAATTCGTTTCATAATGATTATTTTTAAATCAAATGATACTTACAAGTTTTTCAAATGAATACACCCCACGAAGTTTGCCTAATTCTTCTTTATGCCGTAATGTAACACGCCACGGGTAAATTATTTCATTTTCTGGATAACTTTCTTTATCCCCTTTGAACTCCATCAGTTTAACGCAATAGTTGTTGAATAGTATTTGCGCCTGTCTGTCAGTAGCTAACAACGTAAATGTACTTTCCATGTCTTTTTATTTTTAAATTAATAAATAGTTCCCGGTAGCGGTGGCGATCCGCTTGTTGTTCTCCACGCCGGGATAGTTGGTTATTTAAATACATGATCAATGAATACCGTATTCGTTTGCCATTGCCCTCTATGTTTAAAAACAAAATATCCGCGTATGGTTGCCGTTTCTTTCATCTCGTTTGCAAAGTCATAGGCCGCTTGTTGATTTTTGCCGAACTCCTTATTTATTGTTCCGCTGTTATTGCTCACCCTATAACGTAGCTTTGCAGGAGTTTTCGCCTTATCTGTAATAATATTCATATCTTTTCGTTTTTAAGTTATTAATTAGTTCCCGGTAATAGTATCGCTCTATTCGTTGTTCTCCATACCGGGCAATCCTATTTATCTTAATTCCCTAAATGACAGGCTTAACAAATCAGCCCAGTTCTTTGCGTATCTCTCTCTCATTTGTTCATATGATACGGTTACAATGTTTCCAGCAACTAACAAATTGCGTAAAATGCTATCTAAATTATTGTATATTTTTATAAAAATCACAATACATACCGTACAGGTCTATAATATCTGAGTCGGTTAGTATTCTCTTTAAAACTCTTATTACTTTCATTACTCGTTCAAATATGCTTTTGGTAATAATGGGAAAACTCTTAACACTTCATCAAAACGCACGTTCCCAAACTTTTCGATATATACGGAAAAATAACGTTCACTCCGCCTACGATCAATAGTTATGCAGCTAGGTACGTCCTTTCGATTTAACGTTTTATAGTCGTTTGCGTGCTCTTTTACAAACTTAATCAATTCGGGCGTTATTATGTACATTTTGATTATGTTTTGTGTCCTGGTGCCGTTATAATACGCTCGTTTAACCTGTTTTTCGGGTAACTTGTGCCCGTCATAGCTTTTCCAAAACTTGATATTTTCTTTGACAATATCCAATGTATCAATACTTCTGTTAGCCTTAAACGCTCCGATCTGAATACTTTCGTTTTCAAGGATAGGATATAATTCTTTTTCTATATTCTGTTTTTTCATAATACTAATTATTTAGATAATTCGTTTAACACTTCGTCAAGTTTTGGTAACACCCACGATTTTAGGTATAATTCCAGTCTTTCCCTAACATAGTTTGCCGTTCCTTCGTCAAACGTAGGGCAATTGCCTGGTACTATCGGTTTCTGAAAACTTCCCACACGATTTCCTACTATATATTGCTTCCTGTAATTGTTCTTTAGCGTATTTCGTAACGGTTTAATTGTTCATGAATGAATTGAATATGTGTTTTTTGCTCATTCAACGGCAAAGAATATAGTTCTCTGTAAAATTCGTTTTCGCTTATAATCTTACATTTGTTGTCTTTGCAATATCTTTTAAAATCTTTTTCCGTGCCGTTCCCAAAACTAAACGCTAGTTTAATTTTTTCATTACACCAAACGGAGTAACCACCGTCTTTTATTGCGTCTTTGATCGAATTGTATGGTCTTCCTGATAGTCCATTACTGAAGCTATCTATCGCAAATTGTATCATAATTTCAAAATTTTGTTTTTTCTAAATAGTCAGTTACCCGTATAGATAAGTACAGGCAACCCAATAGTATTAATAGTTCTATCATATCGCACCGTGTTTTATGTACTTGCAAAATAGTTCAAAGCTGTCATTTTTCTTGTTTCCATAATCAATTATTATTCATTTTCGTTTAATTTTTCATCCAAAAACTCATTCAAGAATCGTGGAAATAGGTAACATCTTATAGTTACATCCATCACCTCGGCTCCTTCTTTCATTAGTTTTGCTATATCACTTCCAAATTCTTCAGTAGCCTCAATAAACAGATCCATATTATGACATAAATTTTCTTCTGCGACCCAACGATTAAAGGTATAAGATCCCGATCCGTTACCCGTAACACTGTCAGACATCCACATGGCTTCATACAGGCGATCTCTGATTTCATCTATGTTATTCTCTGTTACTGTCTCATTATTGTAAGATAACCATTCATTACCGTATTCGATAACATCACTTCTTACTTCATTCTCGTAATTGTAAACTCTATTTGTTTCCATAATTATAATATTTAGTTTGACATTGTACTCTGTATCTATACGGGCTTGTAACCGTTACCACTATCGTAGTAGCTACATTACAATATGTGCGTATCGTATGTTTTTACGGCTTATATATACCGACCGTGACTAGCAGACAAGTATTAAGGCTTATGTATAGGATACATACGCACATACATTATATTATATTAGAGAGGCTACTCACATATTGCACTAGATTCCTATCTCCATTATCAAGGATACCCGTACTTCTGTATCGTGGCTAGCTACACCGCTGTTTATATTCCGCTTATTCCCTAGTTTGCGGCTCTGTACCACGCTCTCACCGTGGCAAGCTGTTTCAATATGTCATATATCGCTTTGTCCTTCCGACACTGCAAACATACAGCGTTTTTGATTAGGTTGTATATTTCGTTAACATTCATTATAAATTAAGCCCGTTTTTTCCAAAATCAATACTTTTTATATACATATTTTAAATTAATATTGCATGACATTAATAGATCAGACCGTGCAAGACCTGTTTTAGCTTAATATTATGTTTAATTTCAAGATTTTTCAATGTTAATTTGTGTTAAATTTGTTTGTAAGTGTCTGATAATCAAGGAATTACGAAATCTTCGTAGAAGTCACTTGTAAAGATATTTTATTTGTAAAGATTTCGAAATTCGATTGTCGTAGAAAAGAATTCTTTTTTATTTACAAACATTGAGAATCGTGGTAGATAAACGTGTGTAATTACCTGTAAATCAGCGCCATACCCCCTTTTGTAGAGGCTTCGCTGCGGGTGTGTCGCTCCCGATAAATTTTTTTCTGAAAAATTTTTTTTCTCCAAATTTTGCTCGGATGGCTGATTTTGCGTTTTGGAGGTGTATTTTCGGTAGTTTTCAACAAAATCGGATAAATCTTTACATAAAAAGTTACGAAAATCGTAGGTTTTTTGGTGTGTTTCGTAGGTATGGTTGCATTTTTTATGTCTTTTTTTGCAGTATAAGTTATTGGTTTACAGTATTCTTCGTTGATTTCGTCGTTTTGATATGTATCTATACTAAATTACGTATGCAGTTTTGGTGTATGTATGTGTATGTGTTATGTATTTATTGTGTATGTATATGTATTGTAATAGAGTATGTATCGTGTACGTGTATGTATATGTTGTAAATATATATTACTTTTAACATTTAATATGCAAATTAATAGAGAGTAAATTTTCAAAGATTTACGATTCAATTTTTTTTGACAAGGCTAAACAGCTTGTTTTCAGCCATTTAACCACTAATTTGCGCGAGTTTTTTGACAAGTGTTGAAAAACGAAGAGTTTACGAAGTCTACGAAAAATCAACGAATTTCGTAGGTTTTTTACGAATTTTCCCGAATCAATTAGTTGCATATGCAACTATCGGTGTTGAGATTTTTTATTTTATGTTAAATTAAGTCAATTTTACATTTCTTAACGTAGAAAATAACAAGTAAATAAAAAATTATAGTTAAATCATTTTAACTAAAATGAGAAAAATTATGACAAAAGTAAAAAATAACAACAATCAACATTTTTTACTTTTCCTATTCAAAGCATACTGTGGACGTGAAAGTAAAAAATCTTGTGTAAAAGAAGATAAACTATCTTTCTTGACACGTATTTGTTAACCACGTAAACATTTTCAGTTAATTAATTTAACTACTTGTTTTCGTATTGTTTTTTGCGCTATATTTGCAGGTAAAAACATATAAATGTGTGTGTAAATATGGAAGAAGAAATAGAGATTAAACTTAGATTGCCCGAATCAAGGCGTGTCATTTGCCTGTCCGATGCAATGCCCGACAGGGAGCGTTGGTACAAGGGCATGAGGGTTCAGACACGGCTGTTCGGGTGGGTTACGCTCGTCAACGTTGCGGACAGGCAGTGTTTCCTCAAACTTGACGAGCCGTTGAAGGACGGTACTAGGACGGTTCTTGTGTCGGAAGCGTCATTTATCAGGCGCGTGCCCGTACCTTTAACTGCAAGGTCTATGGCTGCACAGGTAGCTGGTGTCAGCGTGGAGGGTGAAGTGCTGGAGTACGAGAGGAAGATGAAGAGCAAATGGGAGAAGGAGAGAAAGCGTATAGCGGAGATATGCTCTAGGTACGGGTATGTGATGCCTTCCGAGTGGAAACGGTCGTTGCGCAGATTCGCTTCGTGGTGCGAGGACCAGGTAAGACAGTACGGTCATATCGTGGATGCAGACTACCTTATGCGCCATGATACGTCCGTTGTGGGCGGAAGGAGCGTGGATGATCTAAGGTTCGTGCCAGATGTGGATATGGTGGATGGGACCGGGGCGAACGGGAAGCCTTCCGCCGCTCGCGTTTCACGGTGTGCGCTCATGCCTGGAAGCATCGTCACCGCGATACGTAACGCAGGGAACGAGATGGACAAGTCGGTGTCGTTGTGGCGGAACAGCTACTTCGTGAAGATGAGGCGTTTCGGGTACACGTTCAATACCTGCTGTGACGGGGCAAGGACACGTGACGATGCGTTCACATGGTTCAAGGACATCACCATACAGTACATGACTGACCTTATAGAGTATTATGGGATAAGACGTGATTCCATCGTGTGCAGGAAACTGGAACACATCGCGGACGTGTATTCTTCGCTTGATGATATGGACGCACGCCCAGACATATCAACGGACGATTATGACCTGTATCCCGTTGTGATGTTCGGGAAGGTTGTGGACCGGGAGAAATCGGTAGAATCGGTAGAATCGGTAGAGAAAGGAGGGGAAAATGACTGTCGCTGAATCTGCAAAGGCTTCTTATGAATACATCCTTGATTCCGTAATGGGCAAGCTGGCGGACAAGGGCGGTGGTCGCGGCTTCCGTAAAGCAAGGGATGAAGGCGAGTGGAAGCGTTCCATATCCGCTATGGTTGAGATGGACATAGCGGATGCGTGCAGGGAATGCAATTTCAGACGCCACAGGAGCGGTTCCATTATGGCTTTTGACGGTAAGATATTCGTTCCCATGATGAAGGAGGATCTGATGCGCCTGTGTATGGATTTGTGTCGCATAAACGGTCTTAGCGAACTGTACATGACCGATACGAGCGAGCGTTTCTACCGTACCATCGTGAAGAACGTGACGCATGAGATATTCAACCCCAAGCGTAACTTCATCACGTTTGACAATTGTGTCCTTGACACGGAAACGATGGAAACGTTCGATTTCTCTCCCATGATAGAATCGTGCATACGTATCAATATAAATTATGACCCGTTGGCGCGCAGCCCGTTGTGGGAGAAGTTTTTGGACGATGTGATTCCTGTGAAGGACACCCAGGATGCCTTGCAGGAGTTTGTGGGGTGTGCCTTTGTTGACAGGAAGAAGATCAAGATGGAGAAGATGTGTTACCTTCTCGGTTGTGGTAGTAACGGTAAGTCGGTGTTCTTTGACGCTGTTGTCAACGCGCTAGGGAAGGATAATGTTTCTTATATGGAGATGGCTGACCTGTCGGGTGACAAGTCTACTTGCGAGTACAATATAGCTATGATAAACGGCAAGCTGCTCAACTACGCTTCCGAGATGGGTGGGAAGGATGTGAGCGGTGGCAAGTATAAGAAGTTCATATCCGGTGAGCCTACTATGGCACGCCTTCCGTTCGGTGAGCCTTTCCTTGCCGACATGATGCCTCCTTTCATGGCCAACCTTAACAAGATGCCTTCTGTTTCGGACCAGACTTACGGTCATTTCAGACGCTCCCTTGTCATTCCGTTCTATCGTGTGTTCAAGGAATCGGAGCAAGACAGATCTCTTCCGTTGAAGCTGTCAAAGGAATCGGCAGCTATTATCAACTGGATAATAGAGGGTGCAAGACGGTTTGTGAAGAACAAGGGTGAGTTTACGAAAAGCTATACGATAGAATCCGTTACGGAGAATGCCAGACGTGATTCCAACAGTGTCCTGTCGTATCTTTACGATTCGGGGTATGATTCTTCGGGAGATATTGAGGAATCGGCTATCCGTGACCGTGACCTGTATGTGAAATACATATCATACTGCAATGACTGTGGTGTAAGACCTTACAGCAAGAGAAAGATGGTTGACATGATACGCCAGGAAGGCTATTCCGTCACTTCCGCGTGGGATGAGAACAGGAACAGGCTGTTTCAGGTTGTCCTAAGACGAAAGTATAATCCTGACGAATACCTTCTGCAACAGGCTGATGATATAATGAAGGAGGATTTGCCGTTCTAAAGTGATGTTTTTTTTATAATAAATAAATGTCTTTTGAAAAAAAGTGTTTTATATTTGCTTTTATAATAAATAGTATGTATATTTGCATTGTATTTTAAAACACTTTTATTATGAAAACAGAAGTTGAAATGAAAAGAATTCTTTTTGGGCATGAGATTTCCCAAAAAAGCAAAAGTGAATTTTTGTCTGCTACCGATTTGGTTAAAGCTGGTAATGCTTGGAGAATTAATAATGGGTTTCCTGAATTTAATTTTTATCAGTGGCGGCAAAGCAATAATACAAGAGAGTTTATTGTAGAGTTAGAAAAAAAGTATGGTACTGCTATTATCAGTGGAAGGGGTAGAGGGCATCATACATGGATTCATCCTTTTTTATTCTTGGATTTGGCGTTGGCTATAAATCCAAAGTTAAAAGTTGAGGTGTATGAATGGTTATTCGACAAACTTCTTGAATATCGTAATGATAGCGGTGATTCATTTAAGGAAATGACTGGTGCGCTGTATAATAATTGTTCCAATAAAAGCCAGTTCTCAAAAGCTATGTCTTTATTGTGCACTATGATAAAAGAAGAATGTGGTATAACAACAGATTGGCAACACGCAACAGAAGAACAGTTGTTGTATAGAGATAAGATTCATGAATATATATCTCTTATGTGTGACATTTTTAAATGGAATAACAATGAAGCTGTCCGTGTTGGTTTGTTGAAAGCTAAAAAATGGAAAGATAATAGGTTGTCTGTTTAATATTGTTTAACTGTTATTATTTTTGCCATATTACTTTAATATGTATTTTTGCTGAAAAATTTTATTGTATATGGATAATAAAGAGATTGTTTTATTTGATAGAAGTATTCGTGTTACTTCTGATTGGTATGTATGTGTGTCTGATACCCAGTGTGCGATAAATGAAGCTCGTAACAGGACTGGTTTGAAAAGGTATAATTTCAGCCAGTGGTTAAAGACGCTTTATGTAAGTGACATGGTTTCTAGTATTAATGAGAGCGGCAAGGATGCTTTTAAGGTTGAGTTTGACAATGGTTCGGGTAAGATAGAGCAGTATTGTCATTTTGGTGTGTTTGTTAATATGATTTTGTCGGCAAGCCCTGTTAGTGGTGTGCTTGACAATGAGGATTGGTTTAATGATTACGTTTGTGATGTATATTCCATTGACGGTCATGTTTATGAACACGCCAAGATACTTGCCGTTGGCGGTTTGTGGCGTTATACGACAAAGAATGCCAGGTTCAGTGATGATATCCGTATGATGGATGATATCATGTATTCTGTTCCCGATGGTTACAAGAATGCCGTGTATAGCCTGTTTTTTGATTTGTTAGGTACGTTTTATTACAATTGGGAGTTTGCGTTGCGTTATGCAAAGAAACTTCTTTTAGGGGATGTGGAGGAATGATTATGAGGTGTTTTGTTCGTTTTGTCATGTTTCTTATATACATTGACATTGTTTTTGTTCTTCTTGTGTTTATGGTTCCTACTGAGATGATGTACAGATGGAGTGACGGTAAAAAACCTTACGGGTATGTTTCATGCCTGTCGAGTTCATTGGGGTATCCTGATGGTTATCGTTATACGTTGAGTGATTTCTTTAGGGATTTGAAACAGGGATGGCATAATTTCAAGTAATATGGGTTCCATTGATTATGAATATATATTTGCCAATCTTGATACTGTGCTTGGGCTTCCTTTAAGGCGTAGGGGTAAGCGGTGGACGTTGCCTGCCCGGATAAATCTTGAGAGCCATAGCAGGAAGGATAAGCTGGTTTTCTATATGAACAAGTCGGGCAGTATTACCGTTACCGAGCAGGGCGGTGATTCTGTCAACCTGTTTGACTTTCTCGTGTCTTATATTCCCGGTTGCAGTAGTGCTTCTGATGCTTTTAGGATTCTGTCAAGCCCGGAAGGTTGCAGGATGAGTTTGAAGGATTTTTACGAGAAGGAGTATGATTCGGGTAGACAGGAATCAAAGTTTGTTGATGTGAAGTATGTTGACAGGCTTAGCGATGCCGGGCATTGGAAGGGTAATAACCTGTACGAGTACCTTTCAGGTGTTTTCGGTGTTGATTCCGTGAATGATGTGTTTTCAAGGTATAAGGTAGGATGTCTTGGAAAGGAATCCGCTGTGTTCTGGTATTCCGACAAGGATGGTAACGTGTGCCATGATAACAGGATAAGATATGAGGTGAACGGGCACAGGAAGAAGGAAGCCCATGCTTTCAGGAAGTTTACTACGGGCGAAGGATTTACCTATCGCGGTTATTTTAAGCCGTTTTTAGGGGAGTATTGCAGCGATGCGATAACTTGTATGGTTGAATCGGAGAAAACTGCCATAATAGCTTCTATGGCTTTTGGTAACGGTTTTATATGGACAGCTTGTGGCGGAATGAACCAGCTTGGAAATAAATTGCCAAAAAATGTTATTTTGTTCCCCGACTTTGATAATAAAGCTATATCTTTGTGGGGTGACAAAGGACGTGTGGCGAGATGGTGGGAATACCCTAGCCTGTCTTTTGGATTGAAGCATAACGATGATATCGGAGATGCTGTTATTAATAATTTGAATAGTATTAACATTAAAGAATTTAGAGAATGGACATTGAAGTAGGAATTGATTTTAAGGAAAATCTTCTTTCATTGCGTAATTATATCTCTTTGGGATTTAGTTGTGATGATATTGATTTCAAGAACGCGGCTATTGCTTCCATCGATAGAATGATGGAAGAAGTATTGGATGAGCATGATGTGAATTTCTTTGACGCATTGCAGAATGTTATTGACAACCTTGATGAGATTAATACAGTAGATGATGTTCACGATATTTGCTGTGAATTTTATCATGTGATGGATGAGAACGAGCGTGTCATGCACCGTGAGTTCTTTGAAAAACTGAAAAAATATCGCGAAGGCAAGATTGAACGTATTGTTCCTTTGAAGGAAAAAGACTGCATTGTCATGGGTAATAAGTATGTTGAATTAGGTAGCGGCAAAGAGTGTGTCGTTGACAGTGTTATCCACATGCTTGCCGAGAATGACCGAATGATCACAGATGCTGTTTTGTATGTAGACCATCTTGGTCAGCGAATAGCGTGCTCTATTGATGAGTTTAGGAAAAAGTTTGGGGTGAGGAAATAAGGCATGTTATGGCTAATAAAGGAGAAATAAGGATTGACGGTAAGGTGATGGGAAAGGATTACGGTAAGTATTTCTATTCTCCCCGTGGTAATATGTGGGCTGTCACCTTGTGTACGTATGACTGTGATGATGGTCGTATGTTTGAAAAAATAGAGTTGTATAGGACAAAGGATGAGGCTAGGGAAGCCGCATTTAGATTAAACACGGATGTTAAAAATGGATAAAGTAAAATTTGTAAAATTAAGACGGGATGCAGTTCTTCCCGAAAAAAAAACTGATGGTGCTGCCGGGTATGATTTGTATGTTCCTGACAACACGTTGATAAGAAAAGGTCGTAATCTGATTAAACTTGGTATAGCCATTCAGATGCCTTCATATATGAAGGCTATTATCAAGCCTAGAAGTGGATTTTCTCTGAAAGGTATTATTGGCGTTGACGGGAAGCATCATGACGCTGATGTGTTGGATGGTGTTATTGATTGTGACTATACTGGTTGTATCGGTGTTATAGTGAAGAGTTTTGAGAAAGAGCCTTTCTATATTGCTGCCAAGGAGAGGATTGCTCAGCTTCTTTTCAGTAATTATATTGAGGTTGAATTTGTTGAGGTTGAAAGCCTTGATTCAACGGATAGGGGTGATGGAGGTTTTGGTCACACAAATAATTCAGGCAAATGAGAAAAAAATTTTTATTATTTTTAGCTATTTTTTCAATAGTATTATTGGGGTTGTGTAGTTGTTCCGATGATAAGGATGATGAATACAAGGATGCTATTATCGGCACATGGGAACTTGTTCAGGTAAAAGTGGATGGTAGATGGTATCCAATGATAAGACCTACTTACGCTAAGTTTAATCAGGATGGTACTTATGTAGGAATGGGCTATTTTGGGAATGGTTACGGTACTTATGATATTTCTGGTAAAACCATTACATGTTATGTTGATGGATATGAGTATGTAAGATACGAGATTGTTGAACTTATGTCCAATACATGTACGTTGAAGATGATGATGGGAGGTGACAGTATGGATATTAAATGCGAAAAGAGATGAAAACAAAAAAGATAAACAAGATTTACGACAAGGGTTATGATAGTGTACTGAACAAGTATTTTATCTTAGCCATGTTTGTTGAGTTTGGTGAAACGAAGTATGATCGTATTTTCTTTTCTGATAAGAAGGATGCGGATAACATAAAAGTTGGTGATTTGTTATGATTGGAGTTACGTTGAACAGTAGGGTAAAAATTATAAACCGTGATAAATACATTTCACTTCACGGTGAAGATTCTGTAAGCAAGTCAAATGTGTTCGGTAAATTTGTCACTGTTAAATACTGTTTTGAGAATGGTGAAAAGTTTCTTTGTGCGGATGACCAGGGTAAAGAGTATATTCTTTTCTCGGATTGTATTGCTTATGTTGATCATGTTAAAGAGAGAAGTATTCTTGATGAGGCAAAGGATATCCGCAGCAACAGCAGGCAGTCTGACTATGGTGATGCTGTAGCCAATTTTGAAAACATTTCCAAGATGGCTTCTTTGATTACTGGAAAGGAATTATCTCCTTATGACTGTGTTGCTGTACAGATAGCTGTAAAGCTATGCAGACAGGGATTCCATAAAAAGCGTGACAATATGGTTGATTTGGCTGGTTACGCTGATATAATGCAATTGATAGTGGACAAGGAGAATGTGAAAAATGGGGAAAAAGGCTGACAACGCATTGATTTTTAGGAGAGTTCTAGCGGCAAGCGGACTCTCCGATACTGATGTTAACAGGAAAAGCAGAAAACATGATATTGTTATGAACCGTGCTCTTGTGTGCTGTGTCATGCGTGACATGGGTTTAAGTATGTCTGAAATTTCTGATTTCCTATGTATTGACAGGAGTAGCATATACAATCTTTTAAAATATTCTTCTGAACTTGACGAGAGAGTAAGGGAGATAAAATTTAGGATAAAGGAGGAAAGGTAATGGGTTTGAATAAAGGATGGGGTAAACTTCCCCTTAGTAACAATCTTCTTGTTGACGATGAAAAACAGAAGAAGATTGATATAGCAAAGCATATTGATGATGCGAATGAGATGGAGTTATGGGCTGCGTCCGCTTATGTCATAGATACCAATCCTGTCTTGTTTTACAGGGCTACACATGTTGTTGACGAGGGTATGTCAGAGCGTTCTTTGCTTATGAAAGCCAAGCAATGGGTTAATTCTCCAAGGATAACACAGATTGTCAATTATGCCAAATCTTCCATGCTTGCTTCCGAGTATGTGACACCATCCATGAGGCGTGTATTGGAAGGGGAGAATAAGGAAAAGACAAAGACTTTGATAAACAAGGATAACCTTGAATTTGAAGATGCGATAAGCCTTATAGAAAGTTTCCTAAAGCGTTCTGATATAGACACTGCTGATTTTAAGGATGTGAAAGGTGCACTTGATATGCTTGCAAAGTTCAAAGGTTGGCTTTCTGATGATGATGCTGGTGAAGATTTCTACGACAAGACCACCATAGCGTTTTTCCCATACGATTGCGACAAGTGTGTCCGTGCCAAGGCAGGGTTATGCAACAAGTGTGTATATCATCGTGAATCAACAGGCGATCTTAGTGATGATGAACGTAAATGGATAAAGGAAAACGATACATGGAAAGGATAGTCTATGTCGGTAAGGAAAGCCACTAATTTGACGGTAAGGAATAAAGAAAGGGAAAGGCGTGTAAGGGAAATAGAGGAAGAGGGAGTATTTGATTATTACCATAAATTTACTCCTGTCCAGTTGTACAAGTACCTTTCACCTCTATGTAGTATTGATGCGTTACGAATATTGCGTTTGTGTATTGTATCCGCACAGAGGGGGGATAATATGATAACGTTAAAGTTTATAAGGAGGCAACTGAAATATAAGCCTAGGCGTTCTGCTTTTAATTCATTGATAAATGCCGGATTGATAATAGAACCAGTTCCTAATGTTTTTTCCTGTACGGTAAAGGTGAACGAGTATTCTCATATATTGAGCATGATGCGTATTGATGATAATGCTCCCGATGTTGTAGATGTGGATGATTTAAATTGTTATAAAGTTGTAGCAGAGGATAATATTAGTTACCGTGTCGTTAGCAAACGGGGAAGTGTTGTAAAGAGTTTCACTGACAAGAGTGAAGCAAGCAATTATCTTGACGAACTGTATTTCCCTAAAGGTGAGGATGGTGACGTGGAAGCATTGTCGAAAGAGGAAGAGGAAGAATTAACTGTGTAATTAACTATTTTTAGTATTGTTTTCTGTATTAGTTTATTTTTTAAGGCATTAATGAACAAATAAACACTATTACAAAAATTTAACACATAATATTTCCCAATGTCATTATATAGTATTACATTTGCACCATACAGGGATAGGAACGGAGTAGCTACCTTCCGACAAGCTGAAGTCAGTACGGCTTCCCTGTTATCCTTTTTACTGGCGAAACATAATACTGATTAATATGCAATTAGTTTATAAATTTGACATCAACCATTCCGACAGGCTTTGCTCTATCTGCCGTGTTACGAACAACCTGTACAACCAGGCGTTGTATATTGTCCGTAACGAGTTGAAGGATAACGACAGGTGGCTGTTCTATCCCGACTTGGACAGGATAATGAAAAACGTCACCAACCTTGAAGGTACGATAAATTACAGGCTTGTGAAATCACACGTAGCCCAACAGACATTGCGCGTGCTTGACAAGGCAATGAAGGGATATGTCAAGGCTGTAAAGGATTGGGCGAAGAATCCTGGGAAGTATAACGGTAAGCCCGAACTGCCATGCTATCACAAACGGGGTGGGATGAGCAATGCTATATATACCAACCAGTCGTGCAGGATACATGACGGATATATAATACTTGACCGTGACTTGAAAATACCCGTTCCGCAATGGGAGAAGTACAAGGACAGAATCGAACGGTTCAAACAGGTTAGGATAATCCCAAAACGTACATATATGACTGTGGAGGTTGTATATGATTGTGGCTGTTCGGATAATGTCGGTACGGGTATGGCTTCGATAGACTTGGGTGTGAACAATCTTGCCACGCTGGTGTGCGGATGTAATGCGCTACTGTTTTCCGGCAAGGTTATTAAGTCATATAACAGATGGTTTAACAAAACATTATCCATGCTGCAATCCATAAAGGACAGGCAGGGGATAGACAAACTGACAAACAGGATGAGAAAGATGTATGAGAAACGTGAACGGTTTATGAATGATGCGATGCACAAGACAAGCAGGCGTATCGTTGATTATCTTGTATCACACCATATAGGCACTCTTGCTGTAGGCTACAACAAAGGATGGAAGCAATCCGTCAATATGGGCGGAGTAAACAATCAGAAGTTTACATTCATCCCTTTTGCGAGGTTGAGAAGCTGTCTTAGATACAAGTGCGAGCTTGCAGGTATCAGCTATATCGAACATGAGGAAAGTTACACTAGCAAATGTGACGCTCTAGCTATGGAGGATATATGCAAGCATGATATCTATCTCGGTAAGCGTGTCAAGCGAGGACTGTTCAAGTCGGCAGTTGGAAAGGTTATCAATGCCGATGTCAACGGTGCGCTTAATATCGGTAGAAAAGTATTCGGTGATTCATTTATGATAACTGATAGTGGGCGTTGGTATCGTCCCGAACGGATTAACGTTTTAAAATGTGTGTAAAAATTAACATTAATGCTTTACTTTTGTCGCATGAGATATTGCTATGATAAAGAACGGTATGATTATCTTGTCAACGAGATTTTAAAATGTGGCAAGATACTTAAAGAGAACACCACTAACGGTAAGGAAGTTAGCTGGAAGGTTTTCTGGATAAGGGTGGACGCTCACAAAAGAAGGCTGTCCGCAATGAGAGAGTTGGACAAAATAAAAGAATATAAGTATAAAAAATAAAAAAATGGATTTAGTATTAAATTGTAAAGTAAAAAAAGTAGGTCAGTTACAGACTGGTACAAGCAAGGCAGGCAATCCTTGGCAAAAGAGAAATTTTCTCGTTGAGGAAATTGGTTCCATGTATGCCAAAGAGGTGTATTTCTATGTAATGGGCAACCTGTGTGATCTTCAATTGAAAGAGGGTGATACTATTACTGCCCATCTTGAAATCAGAGCAAGAGAATACCAGGGTAAATATTACAATGAAGTTGGGTGCTTTAAGATAGATATGCCGCAACCAGCACAAGCTCCATCACCATCACCAGCTTCCGCACCTGCCCAGTCTGGAGAATGTAGTGATTTGCCCTTTTAAGGTTATTATGTTGTCTGAAATGTGTGATTTTTGTTTGTATTGACATGAAAAAATATATTGAGATAGATGGAATAGAACAAATTGAAGCCGAACCTATGACAAGAGGCGAAGCATGGGAAAAATGTCTTCTTGGAGAAAAACAGTTAACTGAAAAATTTGATGATAAAGGTTATCGTGTCCGTTATGAGGATGGTTATGAAAGATGGTTGCCTGCCGAATCATTTGAGGGAATATATAGGTGTGCTGACACACCATCTGACCGCATACTTATTGAAGGTAGAGAACTTACCGACAGACTTGATAAATTGAAAAACTTTATCCTTAGTGATAAGTTTGATGAGCTTGATGGTGATTCCAAAGCGATGATTTACGCTCAATTTGAAATTATGCAAGGGTATCAGCATATTATCAATCTTCGTTATGCCAAGATGAAGGGAAACAATGTTCGTTGTGAATATCTGCATTTTGGAAGTGCAATCTCTTTGTTATGTGCTGGTTTTGCAATTCGCAGAAAGGGATGGAATGGTAAAAATCTTATGGTATTCAAGCAAGTACCAGCCCATATAGAGAGTGATGTTATCCCCAAGATGCAATCGCTTCCCCAATCGGCAAAAGACCTTATTCTGAAAGGTAAGGGATTCATTGACTATACGAGTCAATGCCTTATTTACAACGAGAACACTGGGCGTGCTGATTCATGGGTTCCGTCTATCAGTGATGTATTTGCCGATGATTGGGAGATTGTTGTTTAATAATTAAGCTGGAATTCCCGCTTTTGTTCATACATTCTTTTGGCTTAAAAGCCCTACCCACGGAGCGTGGGAAAGTTAAGCCTGTGGACTGTCATAAAAAGCAATGACAGGAAGAAGCAGGAAGAAGCTCATGCCTTTAGGCGTGAGTAGCTCACAACAACATTTGTCTTATAGACTGTTGCTTGGATTTTAAATTAGGCAATTATATATTAATTTACACCAATTATGTAAAAACACTGCATTATATTTGCATCTTGTGTAAAAAGTTACTATATTAGGGGCATAATTAAAAACTAAGCCTTATGTTTAATAGTAGATTCAAATCATTAAAAGATTTACAAGATGCTTTCCCAACAGAACAGCGCTGTATAGATTATCTGGAAGAAAGAAGGTGGGGTGTAAAGGTCGTTTCCCCTTTTGATCCTACTTCCAAAGTCTACAAATGCAAAGATAATAAATATCGTTGTAAAAACACTGGAAAATACTTTAATGTTAAGACTAAACTTATTTTTCATAAAACCTCCCTACCTTTAATTTATTGGTTTATGGCTATATGGCTTGTATTATCCCACAAAAAAGGTATATCTTCAATACAATTAAGTAAAGATATTGGGGTAACTCAGAAAACTGCATGGTTTATGCTTCACAGAATCAGAAAGGCTTTAGGTATAGAAAACGATAAGTCAAATGAAGATGACAATAATGACAGTGATGGTGGTAAATTGAGTGGTACTATTGAGGTAGATGAAACTTTTATTGGTGGGAAGAATAAAAATCGTCATGCAGACAAGAAAGTAAAGGCTTGTCAAGGTAGAAGTTTCAAAGATAAAATACCTGTATTCGGAATGATTCAACGTAATGGTAGGGTTATTGCTAAAGTTGTTTCTGACACAAAATCAAATACCCTTTTCTCTGTTATTCATAATTACGTGAAAGAAGGTAGTAATCTTTATACAGACGAATGGAATTATAGTGATGGGGCTAATATTTACTACAACCATAGAAATGTAAATCATGGAGCAGGATTTTATGGTAGTGGTGATCTGACAACAAATCACATCGAAGGATTTTGGGCTTTAGTGAAAAGAAGTATTATGGGTATATACTACCATTGGTCTAAACAACACATGCAGCGTTATATTGATGAATGCGTGTATCGTTTTAACACTCGCTCTTTATCTGATAAAGAAAGATTTGATTTATTTTTGCAGAATGTTGAATGTAGATTAACTTATAAAGAATTAGTATATGGTGGATATTAATTATCAATACGGAGTTTTTCATTATAACTCGGATGAAGAAAATTCCTTTAACGATTTGAGAACAATAAAAACTGATGATGGAGAAATTTTGTTTTGCGGTGTGGACGTTGCAAGAATGCTTGGATATTCAAATACAAGAGATGCAATAATTAGGCATTGCAAACATGTCGTAAAACACGACGTACCGTGTAAATCAGGCACTTACACTGATAAGAATGGTAAAAATGTAGAAATTGTAAGGATGACAACCTTGTCTTTTATTCCTGAAAGTGATTTGTATAGACTAATATTAAAATCACAACTACCAAGTGCAGAAAAATTCGAGGATTGGATAGTCGAAGAAGTTTTACCATCAATAAGGAAGAAAGGATATTATGGTAATATAGATAGAAAATCTCCATCAAATTTTATACTCAGATATGATTTGAATTTTGGAAGAATTGAACCAGGATATTTTTCTGTAATATCAGAACTATATACAAGAGTATTTTTAAAATTCCATTTAATAGGTTATGATATTCCTGATAAGACTTTTGACGGAACAGAAATTCGCCCAGACACAAGTGTTGGGAAAAGATTTCCAGAGTTTCTAAAAAAGAATTATCCTCAATTTGAACACGAGTATAAAACATATAAGCACACATTCCCTAACTACAATAAAACAGTCGATGCAAGGCAATACAAAAACATTGTTTTACCAGCTTTTATCGAGTATGTAGAAACTGAATGGATTCCCAAAGTATCTTATGATTATTTTAGTAAGAGAGATAAAAAAGCACTCACATATCTACCTAAATTAATAGAAAATATAAAGCCGAAATCAAATGACAGCTTTGATAAAGGCATAGACAAGATTATAGGATTTGAAGAAAATTGAAATATATGACCGGAGTAACAACTCCGGTCTTTCTTATAATTAGGGTTCATTTGGCCCTATTAAAGTTTTATCATCAATGGATATTTTTGTATCCCCTCCTTTTTTTAGTATAAATACTTGTTGAACCCATTTACCTATGACATTCCCTATTGATAAATAAACTTTTACTTTATATGTTTCTGGATCAGCAGTAAATGTATGTATATCTCCTGCTTTGCATTCTATTGATTTATTACCAATCTTATCCCCATTATCATTATACTCAAATAAACGGACGGTACTAGAAAGGTTAGAGTGCACATCAAAAGAGAGTGTATAAGTTGTGGCAACATCATCATCGTCATTTGAACATGCGGAAAACGTTAGAAACATTACTGTAAGTAACATCGTCATACTTAATAACTTTTTCATAAACTTGAATTTTTATGGTTAATACTAAAAATAAAGCTCCACTAATTTCAGCAATAACCACGCATTACAAGTATACAAGGAAGCGCAGACTATCGCCCATACGCCTTCTTGGCTCACCACAAGCCACAATACATTATGGGGAAGTCTACGCCTATAAGGTTTCAACTCACCCAATATGTATTGGTTCATTTATAGCTCGTTTTATTTCCGAGGTGGTGATTCAGAAGGCGATTGAGCTATTTTATATGTCAGTACAACGATTGGATATATCCAATCTTATTTGTATATTCAAGTGCAAATATATTAAATATTTCATATTATATAACTATATGAACCAATTATTTTTTTTACAGTAATATAAATAAGGTGTAATTGACTAAATTAGTATATTTGTAACCACAACAACAATAACAGCGGTTGCACTCTTATTTTGTTGTGTAAAATAGTATATAATTGCCTTAAATTATTTTCATAGAAAAACTAGTAGGGGTGGTATAGTCCTTTTCATTTATGCTATAACCATCCCTTATTTACTAAATATATGAGAAAAAAAGAACTTCTTAAAAAATTGAGAGAATATCAGTCTTGGCGGAAAGGTGCTGATATTCCTATGATGTCACCATCCGAAGTCACTAGGATGATTGATTCCGCAATAACGGTGATAGAAAAGTCTGATACAAGCAAAGTAAATGCCTTGTTGTTCAAGAAAGAGGTCATAGATAAACTTCATATAACTGTCGGTGCAATGATTTTGGATGGCTATGATGAGTGTGATTCTTGTGTAAAATATATTAATGAATTAATATGCGAGTTAAATGAAAATTAATTTATTTGTAAATGGTAATTTGGTGTGCGACCGAAGCGAAGCGAGGGAGCACAGGGGCAGTCTAGCTGCACAGGGGCAGTCTAGCTGCACAGGGGCAGTCTAGCTGCACAGGGGCAGTCGAAGTTATAACACTATGTGGTGAGGAACTTCCTAGTGATTATGACATTTCTGATGCTGTTATAATTGATGGCGATATTCATTGTCGTAGTATCAGTTGTAATGGCATTGTTGTTTGTAAAGGTTCTTATACCGTTATAGAGGAAGGGGGTGATTATGGGTCACTCTAACGGTAAAATCACTGCACCTGTCGGATTGGATAGTGATGTATATCCTACTCTAGGTATCGGTCCTACTAGTGATGGTTATGATTTGGGATATGCGTGTGCAAATACGCATGGGAAAATAAACAGATATTCATATATCAAACCAATTGATAGATCTGATTTAGGCGTTGTGCAGTTTAACGATTCTACATATACTGCGTTTACAAAAATGATAATATATACAATAGGAAATTCTGTTCCATCTAGCACTATAGCAGAGTATAAATCTCCCAAAAGCGCATATCGTATTACTGATTTTGATGGGTATAATCATGTAGAATATCCTGTTAAACTAAATATAAACATTCTTCCGTCAAATATATTAGATTATGATACGTATAGTCAAACTGTAAAACTTGATTTAAATGGAAGTTCTAGAAATCTTTTATCACTACTTATAAATGATACTGTTTCTAGTTCAATAAAATCATGGAGATGTGCTATTTTAATTGTTGCAGAGAAGAATGGTAATAGAAGATTTTTTTTAGGAGAAAGAGGAACTTCTGATAGCCTAAGATTAGGTTTTTCTCCAAACAATTCAAACATTTATTCTGCTTTTAAAAGTATGGATATAGGCACTTGGTCTTGTACCATAATGGCTGTAGCAGTACATGGAAGTCACCCTGACAGTAATAATGAAGCACATGAGATTTCATCATCTACAGGATATAAATTTCCTATTATTCCAGAGTGTTTTGGATATAAGACAAAAATAACAGGTGTGAAAATAACTACTCCTAAAAAGAGATTTTTCTATAAAGTTATTTTTATAGATAATTCAGGTAGGGGAACATACATACCTTATGACATACGTGTGCAAATGGTTGTACAAGATAATAATAATAAAACTTTATTTAATCCTGGTATTAAGACATGGGGTGATATAGAACGTGATTCTATTTCCGTTTCTGGAAGAGAATACATTTACGAAGAAAATTATACAATAGATGATGGAAGTGGTAGATTAACAGGGTTAAAATGTTTTATGACAATACCTGATTATGAAGAAGAGCCAGGAGTTTGGGAAACTCCAGATTTAAGTGGAAGTAATTATTCTAGATACATATATAATCAAGGTTTACATACCACAGAATTGGAATGGGATTTATCTAGTAAAGAGGTTAATGAATTTAGGGTATCTTTAGCATATAGAGATTCTTCCCAGTGATACATATGGAAACATATATAATAACTTCCGTTTAATCAGTAAACACCGGATATAATATACACAAACAATGGGCATGGAACGGCAGCTTAGGTCTGTCTGTGTGTATTCTGTATTGCTCATCAATGCAGAACTGGCATGGGTTTTTAGACGTTACTGCTGTCCTCCATCCCTTGAAATTTGGAATGTTTTTCCATGAGTTGTAATTTGCTTCATTGAAAATACCTAAAATCATCTGTTGTTCTATAACATACAACTGGCTTATACCGTTTGTGGCATATCCTCTACCGTAGTGTTTCTGTTTGCTTGGCGGAATAAATGATACGTTATATGGTGATGATATGTTGTTCCATATCTTCTTTTGAACCTCATCCGTTATTTTTTCTATATTGTTCGTTTTTATGGAAAGTAATGTATTGGCAAGATATACTTCAACAACAGCGCGAAATCTGTTTGTATTTGTGTTTATTCTCTGCTTTGTCGTTTCTCCACCGTATGTCCTTTCCATATATTCCTTAATGCCGTTGTCCGTCATTGAAATATACTCCCATCCAAGATCATCGTTTAGTTCGAGTGACATCTTATTGCTTTCCAATACATATTGGTATATGTCGTTATATATATCCTCACGGAACTTTTTGGTAAGTTCAAGCACTTTTTCTTTTTGGCTATCCGGGAGTTTTGATATTGACTTGAATGATTTAGCCCCTGCCAAAAGAAATACGGCCAGAAGGTCTTTAGAGAACTTCTCCGCACGTTCTTTGGTTGACGATTTGATACCGTTCGCAAGTCTTTTTACCTGGAAGTAATAGTCTGCAATCTTAGATATTTCTTCTTTGTTGATCATTGGCTTCTACTCTTTCTGTTATACCGTTTGCTACCATGTTTATCATCAAACTCTTGAAATCGCTTTGACTGTACACCTTTTGCCCAATTGATGCTAGAGTTTGAAATATGACAATTTGATTCTCGTACAAAACCTTTTGGTTCTGTATGATAGCGTCAAGTTTCGATAATATTTCTCTTTCGTTGTCCATAGTGCAAAGGTATGTATTAGACTTTAATTTACCATACAAATTGTTTTATTTCATTGGGTGTCATTGTATGTTTATATGTAATGTAACAAAAAAGGCAACAGTAAAGATTCACATCTGCCTGCTGCCAAAGTAAAAACATCGTAATGGTTCATTTACATTGCAAATATAATACTTTTTTTGTACATTTGCAATGTATCAATAAATAAAAAAAAACATGGAACTATTAGTAGAAAGAAAATGGTGTAAGCCTGATTATACTATAGGGCGTTTGTATATTGATGGTGAGTTTTTCAGTAATACGCTTGAAGATCGTGTTGTTGACGTGAATAAGAACGGAGTGTTTGATGGAAACGAGAAGAAGGTTTATGCTGAATCTGCTATTCCTTATGGAAGATACCAGGTTATATACAACTGGTCACCAAAATTCGGGCGTAATATGCCAAGACTGTTGAATGTGCCTCATTTTGAGGGTATATTAATTCATTGCCTCCATCCTGAAATGGAAATTTTAACAGAAAAGGGATGGCTTAATATGGATGGGTTTAATAAAGAAAATCCTAAAAAATGCTGGTCGTTAAACATGTCAACAAATAAGATGGAACTTGTTTCAATAGATAATGTTATAATTGAAAAGTATATTGGAGATTTGTATTGTTGTGAATATCCTAATGGTATTTATAATAGTGCGTCATATAGAGTTACTGATAAGCATAAAATGCTATGTAATATAAATCTTGCATATGGAAGTGAAACAAGGTTAATAGAAGCTAAAGATATACCTATTGGTTCTTCATTTATAGCATGTGGAAATACATCAATTGAATCAGGTGTTGATGAAGATACTCTTGTTATGTGTAAAATATGTATGCACGTAGTTGCTGATGGATATGTTAGATGGTATAATACTAAAACAGGTGAAAGGTGTACTGTTTCTTTTCATTATAAAAAAGAAAGAAAGATAAATAGAGTAATTTCTTTATTGGATAAATCACAATTAAGATATTCTGTAAATAAGAATAAAGATGGGTCTACAACAATCAGAATTTTGCATCCTGATTGTAATAAAATAGCAAATATGGTAGATCCTAATCACTTGGGTAAGGATGGGAAATGTATTCCTAGTTCTTTTACCATGTTACCAAAAGAGCAAATGATTTCATTAATTGATGAGTATCATTTTGCGGATGGTAAATATGCTAATATGAAAAAAGAAAACTTTCAGTATCAAATAGCTTCTACAAATGTAGACACTTTAAACAAAATTCAAATAATGGCATTCCTGTCTGGATATTCATCTTCAATGTCTAATGAGAAAAGTGGAACTGATAAGTGGAAAGATGGGTATATGTTATCTATAAAAAAAGACAAACCAACAAGAACACCTGCTCAGTCTTGCTATTTTAAAAAGCCATATAGTGGATATGTGTTTTGTGTTCAAAATAAAAATCATACAATAGTTACAAGAAATAGTTTATTTGATGTGCCCTTTATTACAGGAAATTGTGGGAATACAGCAAAGGATTCTGCCGGATGTATCCTTGTAGGTAACAATACATCAAAAGGCAGGCTTACCGAATCACGCTATACTTCTGACAAGTTGAACAAATTGATTGACGATGCGATAAAGCGTGGCGAACAGGTTTGGGTTACGATAAAGTGATCAATTATACGTTAAAGGAAATATAGGAGCGATGTTTTTGTCGCTCCTTGTTTTTTAGTAATAACAGATGTATAGTGCTATACTATTCTCGCTAATTTTCCATCAGACGGTTTCCCGCCAAATAGGTGATTGATATATGCAAGACCTTTTTGTGTGCATAGAACAACCATCACAACAAAACCTGGGTGATTCTCTCTTGGAATAGGTTTTTCTTTCATCTCGAAATACCCAGCATCAATATACTTCTGTTTTGGTTCGTTCCTGTTAGCAAAGAATACTCCTGCTTCACGAAGTTTCTTGAACAAGGTATTTCGTCCGAATGGTAAGCCGAGTATCTTGGCAGCCTGTCCTATATCACATTTGCCTTCCATCGCAAAGGCTTTGTCGGCGAAGTCCGCTTTGGGCTGGAGCTTCTCTATCTGTTTTTGCTGCTTTTCATTCTCCAAAGCCAAGCGTTCTTTCTCTTCTTCGGCTTGAATCACCATTAAGGCAAGCTCTTTTCGGGAAAGTTCGTGCTTGTTTTCCTCACATGCGATAAAGTATTTTCTCGCTTGCTTTCCACGCTCGTTGTTCTCAATCATGGAAAGTTCCTTTGCCATACTGATTGACAGAGCATATTCAATTCGTTTTGTAGCTCCTATTTCTCGCTCCACAATTTCGGTGAATGATTGAAAATCAACACCTTCAACAAAATCATAAGATTTAATACGGTCTTTAATCCACGTTGAAAAATCTCTTTTACTTTCAAGAAAAGCATGTAAATCACGTGCATTAACGGCTCTCTTGCCGTTATTCTCACTAATAGGAATCAGTTCATTCGTTGTGACGTTCATATTTTAACGAATTATGATAAAAAGAAACCCTCCGTAGGTGTGAACGTCACAACATACGCAGGGCATAGAAGTCGCAGATTGTTTCCTTTCTGCCACCTTAGAGGGTTTCCCAATATCTTGTACAAAATGTATTCGCTTTATTTTGCCCAAGAGTTATTATGTTATGACGTTCGCTGCAAAGTAACGCATAATTTTTGGAACTGCAAAACTTTGCGGTGTATTTTTTAGCATATCAGTTAGGACTAGTAAGCGGTCTGTTCTCGATTTCTACTATCGATGTAGGTAATAACGCCAAAATTGGCGGCATTAAAACTCGCTGAGCATGAAAGACTTTCAATGTCTCTGACTACTTTACTATGTTCTTTCCCGAACACTTCCGCAACAAGTAACGAAGTAGTCACATCGTTGCCGTTGTTGTTTTGAAATACTAATTCTGCCATAATCTGTGAACATTTAATATTATAAGAAATTATATGTGGCAACTTTATCAAAAAGAAAGCGGTTGCACTTTACGCTGTTCACAGATGGCGCATTCGCTACGAGAGCAAATACTATAATCTTACGTAAAGGCAACCGCCAATATCCAATAAGGGCATAAAAAAAACCCATGTATGATATGAGCAACTTAACCGCTTGCTTAACGTAACGAATGCAATCGTCATCTGTGAACGGTACAAAGTTACGCAAACTTTCCATACTACCAAACGAAAACAATATTTTTTTGAAAGCTATTTATTCAAGACGGTCTATGATTTTTTCACGTAGAACTGCATCGTAGCCCGAAGCGAGAATAAGACAACCTTTCGGAGTTAGATTAAATAGAGGTCTTTCTTGACCGTTAGCGTCTGTGTATGAGCCCAATCCAAAATTGGATTCGGCTACACCTTGCGATAATAGATTGCGAATATCACGCATAACATGGGCATGTTGTTTACCCGTGACCTACCATCATTTTATTTGTTCTATAGATTTCTTCACATTCCAATCGTTTTCATACAGTGAAATAATAAAACGAACACCTTTGGTAGTCCATACTGTGTATATGCTTGTTCCTACAGAACCGTCCGAACGTGTGTACGTTTGTGTACGGGTAGAGTGCAATCCAAACGTTGAGTATGGAGTATGAAGTATCCATTGACCGCTTTGTCGATATATAATTCCTATTTCTTTAAGTTTTTTATGTAACTTTTCAGCGTACATTCCAATTTGTTTTGCTACTTGTGTGCTTGTCTGTGTGTTTACACTTTGTAGGTGGTTATCGTAGTAGTTGACTTTTGGGGCGGCTTTCTGCAACTCTTCCGTTTGTAAATTTACTGTTTCGGAAAGATGGTTATTCTCTAATAAAAGCCTCTCTTTCTCTTCTTCGGCTTGTACTACCATTAGTGCAAGCTCCTTTCGGGAAAGTTCATGCTTTGCCACTTTGTGAAACACTTGCCTATAAACCTCAAAAACTGGACGTACTTTGCGAGCAATAAAAAACTCCATACAGGAAACGGTAAGTTTGTATTCATTTGTAGGCCTTCCGCCTTTTTGGTTTTCCGCATTCTTGCGTAAAACTTGATAATCAATATTTTCTATAAATTGTTCACTTGAAGTTAGTGCTCTTACAGCTTCCTCTTTCCTGCCATAAACAAGCATCCATACTTCATCAAGATTGATTGGGAACTCATTGTCAGACTTTGACAATTCAAGAACTGCGTTGAAATACGATTTGATTTCGCTTTCGCTACTCTTTTTAGATAAGATTAATTCTAACATAGCTATTATTTTAGACAATAAAAAAAACTGCACTACGTGTTGTCTAAGTCTTAATAGCAAAACTCCGAGAGTATTTCTACATCCCGACACGGTGCAGTATATATTTTGTAATGATATACACGTTATATATGGGCACAAAAAAAAGCCGATGTATGCGGCTCGTGCCGCTATTAAGTTTAGACACCACAAAGTAAATAATAATTTTTGATATATAAAAACTTTGTGGTGTTTTTTTCTACATTAATCCAAGCACCATCCCTACTGCTCCCCAGAATACATCTCTCCATTCGGGCACTCCTTGTCTAAGCCACTTATCGTAGACGATTTCTTTTCCCACAAGAATGAACAAGGTTAGTGCTATTGCTGTCCATACGGAGAAAAACCATTGCGCCATGCTTACTACAAGTATTCCTGCAATGAGATGTTCCATTCCGTCAACTCTCAAATTGTTAAGGCAAATATAGTCTAATGCCCTTCTTATTTTTCTTAGTAAATTTGTAAATTTTCCCATAGTTTAGCTGTTATCGTTGTTATCGTTGTTTTCATTATTTTCATTATTTTCCTCTATCACCCTAGCTTCCAGATCGTTTAATCTTCTGTCTTGTTCGTCCATTCTATCATCTTCGTTATTTGCAGAGAAGTCACTTTCTTCTCTTGCTGTCTGTAATGATATTATTCGGGAGTTCACAAGCTGAACGAGTGTATTGTTCCATTCAGAGAAGTCTATGTATGAGTATGGCTCTATGGTAGCGTTTATTCTTAGAGCATTATAACCTGTTGCGTCACCTTCCATTACTCCTACATAGTATTTGAATATATTGGCCATGTCATTTATGGCTGTGTTCATCATTTGTGCATCACTTCTCGCCCATTCCATTTCCGGCTCATAATACATTGCCGTTGTTCCAGTAGGTCTGTCACCTGATGATGATTGCATTGGCGGAACAACACCGCTTCCGTCAAGTATCCCGTTGTATATGTTATCTATTTCGGTGAACAGTGAGTTTGAAGCGTCCATCTTACCCATGAACTGTGCATCATCTTCTGCTCCTACACGTAAAATGGAAGTTCCTCCCAATCCGTTTCTTTGAATGTTTATTCTTCCGTTAGTCTTGATAAGTAGCATTTGGAATGCCTGTCGTGTGTTGTATTCTCCTATCATTGACATTAAGAACTCGAAATCGTCTATCAAGTCCTGTACTGCCCCCCAAAATGGAAGTTCAAGCCGTAGATATACTACAGGTATAAATCCCAGGTTATGGAATTGATGCAGTTGTATGATATTTCCGTTTTCGTCAATATCCGTTGCTATATCTCCGTTGGAATCAAGCGTGTAAAACTCATCTTTAGTCCATACATCGACAAGTGTGTCTGTATGCTCTTCTCCATCAGCCGAGATATATGTGGTTGTATATTCCCTTGCGAAAGCTATTCTTTCCCCTCTTCTGTTTTTATGTTCATACAGTATATCTCCTTTTGAGTAGCTGAAAGACCTGTATTTTATCTCGTCCTTATCCTTATATATATATATGGCAGCATCTCCTACCTTTCCGGCTTCGCTTATAAGTTCAAACTTGGCTGTTTCCATGAGAGAATCAGTCCAGTATTCCTTGTATGTTGTCAGCTTATCCCTGTTCTGCTGGTTTGACGCGCTTTTTTTTATCTGGAATTTAAGAGGATTGGTACACAGGTGTGATACCCTTTTCTTATGTATCATCCTTTGAAGAGGAAATGCTCGTCTTTGCAGTACATAGGGAGTTGATGCCGATTTCTTTTTTCTTTTCTGAGCACCTACATTCGCGCTTTCATCATCCGATGATGTGGCATCCTCGTCTGACGGGATACTGTCTTTCCAGTCGGGTCTGTTGTGTATATAATGCCCTGATGTATCCCATTGCGCTAGGAAATCATCTTGTGACATATATTTGTATATCAAAGTGGAGCGTCTTGGCTTTTTCTTTGTTCCTCCACCTCTTCCATCGTCACATCTTGACGCAAGTGCCACTTTGAACGGTTCTTTTCGTAATAAAACGTCTAATTTTAAAATTTCCATAGGTAATTATAAATATTTTAATTCATCCATTATATCGTTAGGTATGTCAATCATTATATCGCATATATCAAAATATGTCCTGTATAAAAATGTTCCTTCTATCAAGTCGGGCGAGCATCCTACAATCTTTTTTGCTTCCTGTTTTTTCAGCAGTCTTAGTTTCCCGTTTTCCCTTTCCACGTCACGTCTTATTGCTCTTCTCTGGTCCATCAGTGCTTCCCGTATTGTTTTGTTCACATACGGTTTGTCAAGAAGTTCTGGGTTTATACTGAATCCGCAATATCCTAGGTTTGTTCCTTTTATACGTGTTACCATTTCATCGGCAAGCTGTGCCCTTAGATCGAAATAGAATCTTACAGGTTGATCATCCTTGCTTTTGTCTAGCCTTTTCGGAACACCTCTAAGTATTGCCAGACTTTCGGGAAATGCGTCACGGAATGTCGGTGCTCCAAGACCGTCAAATGCCAGTCTGTTTTCACCGATTCCCCATTTCCGTAGATTGTTTCTTACCCATAGGTTCAAATCCCTAGGCTTTAATGTGTTTGACCATTCTAGGTCTTGTAAGTGGTGTCCTATGAAGTGCCCCATTACACAAACGTCACCAAGACCGTATGCTATATCCAGTGTAGCACATTCAAAATAATCGTCAAACACAGGCTGAGATGAGAACATTTCCTCCATTTCGTCACGGGTTATCCACTCGTTTCCCCCTTTTATCAGCTTCCATGAACCTAATGCGTTTATGGATACTTCCTGTGCTGTTCCTCCAAGGTTTTTCTGATAGTCTGGATTGGAAGCCATAAGTATCTTGTTATCTTCCAGCCCGGAAGCTATAAAGGTTATGCTCTTGATGTATCTTTTACAGTTTGTTTCGTCAATTTTGGTATTTTTACCGAATCTTGCGATGATATAATCTTTTGCCTGAGCAAATACTTCTTGTGGGCTGTCACCCCATGCTGTTTCATGTATAGTATCTCCATATTGAAAGAAATATCTTACTTTCCCCGATCTTTCAGGAATTGCTATTCCATCATCGTCTACCCACCATGATACCAGTGCTCTCCAGAAATCGCTGTACGGATTTGGGTTGCACGCGCCTATAAGACTTGTTCTTAGTCCTGATGATGAACGCAATACCGTTTGAAGGTAGTTTATGATAGGTTCTGTTGCCTGTGAGCACTCGTCTATCGCCACCTTGACAACGTTACCACCCTGTTGTCTGTCCTTAAATTCGCTTACGCCTTTTTCTCCCGACAGGCAGGCATCACCGAAATAATCGTACCGTATTTCACCTCCTGCGTCAAGTCTTGAAAGGCGTTTTGAATCAATATACTCACCATAAGGTTCAACCATCTTTGAAACCACTTTAAGAATACCGTCCGCTTTTTCTGCGGATGTCTTGTCCTTACGGAAAACAAGTGCGGAAAATGACGGATGGTTGCATGAACTCAGTATATCCATTCCAAGGCATACGGATTTTCCTCCCCCACGATTCCCGTGCAGTATTTTTATTCCTGCCTTGTTCCTTAAAAATGCTTCCTGCGAACCTTTCTGTGGGGCAAGCAAATTTACCTTGTACCCCTTGCTTCTTCTGTCCTCTATATATTTTTGGACGAAATCAAGGCTTTTATATGGTATAATTCCCCTTTTGCCATATCGTTTTAACGATTTGACAACATCCTTAGTCTTTAATCCTCGGTATTTTAAGTCAATTTCTTCCATCTTTCTGTATGTATTTTGCAAATATAATGTTTTTTTAAATATTTTTTTTGCTTATACACATTTTTTAACTACATTTGCATCGGTAAGAGGTACTTACTGTGCGCAAAGGTCTTGTGCATGAATCACATAAAAAAAATAAATAGTATATGGATGAAAATGTAAAAGTCATTTTTGAAGGTATCAAGAATGCGTTGGGAGAAAGTAGCTCCGTTATTACAGATCGTACAATCGAACAGACAATTAATGAGTTCTCAGCGTTCGCACCGCAGGAAAATGCGGAAAAGTTCTGGAATGAAAGTGTTGTGAATCATTTAAAGAACACTGTGGCAGGTCAGGTAAGAGCGTTTGCGTCTGATAAGCGCAAAGAGTGGGATACAATCAAGGAACAGGAGATATCCAACTTGAAAAAGGAATGGGAAAAATCACATTCGTCACAACAACAACAACAACAACAACAACAACAATCATCCGAACAGAAACAGTTTGAGTTGCCCGATGATGTCAAGGCTAAACTTGAAGAGTTTGAAAAGTTCAAGAAAGAGTTTGAAGCTAAAGAGCAGGAGGAAAAACAGAAGCAGATTGTAACTGAAAAGCGCAAGAAGCTGTCTGATTTGATTAAACGCCCGGAAGCAGGTATGCCTAATGAGTTGTTGCGCAATATCATTTTTGAGAACATTCAGATTTCGCCCGAAGAGGAAGATACAAGCATTCTTCTGAAAATACAGGGAAAGTACAATGAAACGTGTACTAAATACACAAAGGATGGCATTAATCCTTTCATCTCTGACAAGGGTGGTTCTAGCGATGTAAAGTCATTCATAGATAGAAAGAGAGAAGAAGATAAGGCTAACAAGGAAAACAACATTGTCAGCCGATATTACAGTAAAATTAACAAATAGTTTTTTTAATTATGAAAGCAGGAGTTCTTGCAACAAGTTATAGTAAGATTGGTGGCGCAAGACATATCTTTTCTAATGATACGTCTTTGCACGTACTGTTGGTAGGATGTAACGTTCCAGTAGAACGTATGCCTACAGTTGGGAACAAACTTCCGGCTGGCACTATGATTAAATGTGATTCCTCAAAGCAGAATGGCGGTGACATTCACTATTCATTCAGAATGTACGAGAAATCGGATTCTGGTGCTACGGTAAAAGTTGAAAAAATCATGGGTAATACAGTTGCCAAGGTTGGCATGGTTGTCGGTAAAGCACCTACTACTGCCGCAGGTACTACAACTGGCTTTACCATTAACGCTATTGATTCGTCTCATGACGAATATGACATCCTTACATTGTCCGGGGATGCAGGTAAATTGGAATTGACCGATATTTTGGTTGAAGTTACACAGGTTGGTGCTAGCGCAAAATTCAAGGTTATTCCTAATGCTATCCTGCCTTATGATGTTGACACCATTCCCGGTGCCACTCTCTATCCTTTCAACGGTGCATGGATGGTGACAAGTGAGATTTTGGAAAAACGCATTCCGCCCGTAGCTTCGGCAATCAAAAAGGCGATGAAGGATGATGAATCATATCCTTGCGTTTTCCGTTACACATTGTATAACTAATTAAATTTTTTGTTTTATGCAAAGATCGACATTTAGTTTCTATGATTGGCATTTCTCCGGGGAGATGCAGGAACTTATGGATTATGCCAATCAGAAATTTGATAACGAAAACTGGAGAAGCTACGGAGATTGGGATGTTCCTCAGATGAGCAAATCATGGAACGTGATGGTTGACGAATACACACAGGCTACCCGTCCTGTAATGCTGGCTCCTTTGGCTGAAAAGCCTATCATGGATACTACGGGATTTGAATGGTATTCTGGCCGTATTCCGAAGATGGGTCACGCCATTCAGTTTATGGAAACCGATATTCAGGAGTTCTATGAACTTGACATTCCGCAAGGCGCATTGCTTGACAAGATCCGTGAGAAATGGTACACAAAGATGGAAGCGTGTATCCAAGGTTTCCATACCGAGTTGAACTGCATGACTTATCAGGCTCTTTCTACAGGTATGCTTAACTATACAGCTAGTGGTACCAACTCAATCCCTGTTCAGATTGACTATCGTGTTCCTGCAAAACACAAGTTGAAAGCGTTGAAGCAGAAATGGTTTAGCGATACAGACTGGACATCGAACGATAATGCAGATCCTATTAAAGACCTTCAAAGAATGTGTAAGATTGCCGACAATGACGGTGTACCATACGACCACTTTGAAATGTCCAAGGATTTGTATGACAACTTCCTGATGCACCCGAAAGTGACAGCAGCAGTACAGGCTCGTCTTGTTCCTGCCGCAGCATCTACTACAATCTATCCTATGAACAATCAGGAGATTGTTGATGTGCTGATGAAGGTGTTCTCTATTCCTGTGATTATTCCTGTTGATGAAAAATCAAAATGGAACAAACTTGGTGTGATTGAGGAAGCCAAACCGTCTTTTGAAAAGAACACCGTTGTTCTTGTTCAGAGCGGTCAGTTCTTCCGTATCAAGAACTCACCGTCAATGTATTTGCAGGATACCAACCCGGCTGTACGTATTTCTTCTTTGGAAGGCGGACGTATCGCGTTCTTGCATCAGTATTCTTCTGAACCGTATGCTGAGAAGAGTTCAGGTGAGTTGTGGGCATGTCCTGTGATGAAGAATCCGAACAACCTTATCATTATGAAGGTTGACGAACAGTCAAATACGGGATTGTAAAAGGTTGAACCATGAAGGTCATTATTGATATAAATGGCGAAGGCACAGCAAAGGGCGCAGGGGAGTATTTCATTGGAGATACTCTCACGCTCCAAGCTATTCCCGAAGAAAGTGTAGAGTTCGGATACTGGCTTATTGCCGACAATGAAACATTGAAGCCGGAAGATAGACTGAAAGTTTCGGATAATCCGTTTACTATTCAAGTTACCCCTCAGATAACAGCAAAGGGTAACATGAAGGTGGAAGCATATTTCTATATGTCTATGCGTGAATATCTGAAAGCACAGATTGACTATGAGTTGAAAAACACATCGTATATCAGTGTTGCCCAGAAATGGGGATTCCGTTTGTCTGATGACAGCCGTGAAACGTCTGAGATGAAGAAGGATTTGGCTTATGCTGACTTGCTTCTCATTGTTTGCACTGCCCCTTCAACGATACAGGGAAAGACGAAGAAAGCTGGTAATTGGTCGATTACTGACACTAGCAAGACTATTTCTATCAATGATAAGAAAAGATTGGAACAACGCGCAAAGGAATTATATGCCAAATGGGGTTTGAATTTGGATGTTGGAACAGATGTTGAAATAACTAGATTGAGATGGTGATATGGGAAAGAGTGTTTTAGGTGAAGATATGTTTCCTGATATGGTGAGGATTTATCAGAATAAAAATAATTCTGATAAATATCAATCTATTCCAGATTGGGAAATGATATATGAAGGAAAAGCAAACATACAGGAAAAGGATACTGGTTCAGAAACGAATGATGTGGATAAATCCGAATATGCCGCTTACCTAGAAGATAATGACGTTACGATACCATCTGGATGCTTGTTAGACTGGCAGAATTTCAACCATCCTTTTTCTGACAATAGTAACAATTGGCGTGAGATAAAGAAGCCTCCATTTAATAATATGGAATTTGGGACGGTAGTATACTTTAACCAAATAGAAAACTAAAAGACTATGACAATCAACTGGACAGAAATAATACTTGCTTTGTTGGGAACAAATGGTATAACCCTTATAACCTCTGTTCTTTTGTTCAAGCAAAAGAAGAAAAAAGTAGAAACTGAAATTGACTCTTCTACCTTGGATAATCTAGAAAAAGGATTTGCTCTTCAAGGTGCTCAATTAAAAAAGGCTCAAGAGGAAATATTAAGTTATCAAGAATCTCTTCGTAATGCTTATCAGAAGATTCAAGAGCTTTACAATGAGATGAATGGTATAAAGAATGAGTTGAAAAACGCCAAGGAGGATAGGGATAAGCTAAAAAAGCAGATTGATAAACTGAATAAACCGACAACAAGAAAAACTAGAACAAAGAATGTCAGCAAAACAGAATGATGAAGTTTTGAAAAAGTTTGGTAGTAATGTCCAGCTTGCCTTGGATGAATCTATCATGCAGTTCATGGAAGATATCGCGACAAATGTTATGGATGATATAAAAGACATGGAAGGCTTTACCAATCAAACTTTCAATCTTGAAGATAGTTATGGTTGCGGCATTTATAAAGATGGAGTCCTAAAGAAGATTGTGTGGGCAAATGCGGTTAAGGTTGCGGATGAACCAAGGAAGCGTAACGGAGTTGAGTATTGGGGACGTGAAGTAGCTAAAGATTTCTTCAATAGTTACAAGTCTGATAGGTCCGGAAGATACGAACTAGTTGTAGCTGCTGTCATGTTTTATGGGAAGTATTTGGAGAATTACCATTTATTGAATGTTCTTACAGATTCTTGGCTTAAAACAAAAACAGATTTAAACGGAGGTAAATATACTGTAGTTTTTAAAAAAATTGCAGCTAATATGTTGAACAAATATTTTAAGTGAGGTAAATGGGGTACTTTAATCCTTCAACGATAAATACAACCTTGTACAATATTGTATTGGACGAGAATATTGCTGATGATGTATATAAAGTACAGCGTCCTGCAAATGTTGACGATAAGGTAACGAGTTTTATTGTTGTAAACAATAATACTAGGATTGTAAGCAACACTGAAAATGGTCCTTATGGACATTTTGGGAAGGGAGAAACAATGGCTACGGTTACTTTGTTTGTTAGAGCATTACCGGGTAATATTTATCCGTCAATTATGGATGCGTTAAGTGAGAAGATTGTGGACTTATTTCCTCAAAAGGCTGTGCAGCTTCATTTTAAAATATTTAATGTTTTACCACCAATGTTTGATGGTGTCGGATTTTATTATACATCCGTTCTGTTAAACGTTGATATTTATAAAGATTAGCCGCATGGGAACCGTAAGAAAAAAGAGTGAAAACGCATCAATAGATACGTTTTCGACATATAGTAATAACCTTTTAAATTTAGAAAATAGAATGGCACGAGTAAATTTAGACACCAGCCCTGCTTACTTGAACGGGCAGTCGGCTGCTTTGACTTTTGATCCTATTGAAATTACCGATTCGACTCAATATTCATCATTTTTGAATCCAAAAATCCTGCCTAATATTGAGTCTGGTACTACAGAATCCGCAGGAACGGACGCTGACACTTCTGAAACCAAGAATGAACAAGGTGCTACCGTGTTCCAGAACATCACACCTGGTACTATGGCATTCACGTTTACAGGTATGTCTACCTCTAAGGCTGCATTTGCATTCTTTACTACTGGTAATACAACTCCTGAATTGAATTTGGATTCTCTGACTGACACACAAGACGCTTTCGGAAAAGGTACTACTCAAAAATTGAAAGCATTTGGAGCAAGTGCGTTTAAACAGTTTGTACGCCCTATCGGTATTATCAATGGTACTGGTGATCGTATGATATTCTTCCCGAAAGCATCATGGGCCGTTAGCTTTACAGGTGCGCCTAGTAATGCAGGTTATCTTGGATTTTCTGTGACAGTTACAGCGTTGGAAGTTAATACACAACATTTGAAAACCATGATGGTTCTGGAATTGGATAATTCAGTTGGCGGATAAGTTGTGTTATATATTATTAGCCGGGCATTTTTGTCCGGCTTTTATTGTTTTTTAACTGATTGTGTTTGATTTTTGTTAACCTTTGTTGTATTTTTGCTGTAAAAAATAACACCATGACAGATAAAGAATTGTCTGATAAATTAAAGCAAAAGGCTATAAGTCTTGGAGCTTGCGAAAAAGGATTGAACGAATGGGGTAACCTAGATAAATATGAATTATGCGAGATGTATATTAGATACATTGATTTCTGCCTGCTTAACAGATACCCGTCAAATGAAATAATCAAGAAGGAGTTTGCAGGATTTAGGGAGAAGTTTAATGTATTCGTTGATGATACAAACCTGTTCATAAGCAATCCTAAATGGTCTATATTTAATGGAGCTTGTGATTGTGTTGTCACCTATAATGACTATGGTATAGGAGAAATGTATGTCAAGGATAACAGTCATGTAAATATTGTTGCACTTGATAATAGCATAGTATATATTACATTGCTTGATAACGCTAGTATTGAAATAATATCATCGGAATATACGAAAGTGTTCGTTTCTACAAATTCACCTGAAAACATATCAAAAGTGGATGTAAAAGGTAAATTAACGGTAAAACCATTTAAGCTAGATTAATAATACATGGGACTATTTAATTGGAAACAGCCTGATTTAGATGATCAGATAAAGATGCAGAAGTTTGCCACTCATAAATACAAAGAGGTTATGGTTGGCAATAAGAAATTCAAGGTGCGTGGTCTTAGACTGGGTGCATACGATTATATTGTAGACAAGCTGTTGATACGTGACATTATCAATCCCGATACAGCGAAAAAGGAAATGATTGCAATAATGAAAAATGATGCGTCTATTCCATACAAAGTTGCTGCGGCAGGAATATTAAATAACTATTGGTTTTTTGAAATCATTCCTTTTGCAAGACGTATATATGCTTGGTGGTTAAGCAGGCATTATGACCACAAGGAACTCACTCCGTTGATAGAAGCCATCGTGGAGGGGGCTAATGTGGGAGATTTTTTTACAAATACAATCCGTTTAGCATTCTTGATAGATACGACAGCGACATTAAGCAAGAAGGATGCCATGAAATTATCTCTCGATGCAAAATCGGCTCAAGAGGATCTATCCAAAAAGATTTCCCCCAATTCAGAGGAGATTTAAAGCTATTCGGAGGTTTGGTAGTAATTAAGGATTGGGCTTTATTATGGAAATATTCATGGAGTTATATACAAGCTGTTATAATTGATCAACCTAAACTTGATTACCATTTTGAAGAAAAGATGAAGTTATACAAGGCTTCTCTTACAGATGATTTATACGAGAAAGCTAACATGAATGCAAGTGGTTTTATATATAGATTCAAAGAATCTAAACCTAAAGAAGAGCATCCCGATATATTACTAAAAGATGTTTTGCGATGATAACAAAATACGATCCTAAAATATATCCCCTTAAACTGTATGTTGCAGTGGGAGATGATCAATGGGGGAAAATATATAGAAAATTCACCAAACTTAATCATGACCCGATAGATACATCAAAAGATGAAATTGAGGGCTGTAATGGCATGACTATTTTTGTAAGGGAAAAAAGTACAAACCATTTAGGTGTACTTATTTGGTTATCCAACGATGGTATAGGGGTGAGAGCTGTTGCTCATGAATCTGTTCATTATGTTTGTAATGTATTTGGGTATTGTGATATTTCTATGGGATATGAAAATGGGCAGGATGAGCACTTTGCATACCTTTTAGGTTGGTGTGTTGAGTGTGTAATGGATAGTGTTGCGAAATATTTAAAAAACAATAAATATGAAGATTAGTTTGTTTGTAAACGGAAATTTGGTGTGCGACCTAAGCAAAGCGAGGGAGCACAGGGGCAGTCTAGCTGCACAGGGGCAGTCTAGCTGCACAGGGGCAGTCTAGCTGCACAGGGGCAGTCGAAGTTATAACACTATGTGGTGAGGAACTTCCTAGTGATTATGACATTTCTGATGCTGTTATAATTGATGGCGATATTCATTGTCGTAGTATCAGTTGTAATGGCATTGTTGTTTGTAAAGGTTCTTATACCGTTATAGAGGAAGGGGGTGATTATGGGTCACTCTAACGGTAAAATCACTGCACCTGTCGGATTGGATAGTGATGTATATCCTACTCTAGGTATCGGTCCTACTAGTGATGGTTATGATTTGGGATATGCGTGTGCAAATACGCATGGGAAAATAAATAAATGGAGTAAATATAAACCTGTGAGGCAACCATACTTAGATTATCGTTCTGATTATTGGAAAGCTAATGATGGTTTATGTGGTCTAAGTGTAGTGGGATACATGTCGCCAGGAACGCTTAATAGCGGATTTCTAAAAGACCTTTTTGATGGTGTAGACTGGGGATATAATGCTCCTACTGGTGGAGATTCAGCACCTTATCGGATATTGGATTTCAACGGATATAATCATAATGCTATAGTTCCTTTTGGAGATAACGTTCCATCAGATGTATATTTGGACACATCTAATAATCTAGAAATACAACTTGAACAGACAACAGATAATGATGATAACATTTTGCTATCCTATTTAAGCTATCAAGGAACTCCATTTTCTGAAATGTATGCAGGGGTAGGACTTTTACAAAATACTAGATACCTTTTAGTAACATCTGAAAGTATGTTTACTGATTCAGTATCTATAAGGTTGTTAAATATAGGTGGTTATGTAGGTAAATGGAAAGTATCTTTTTTCTTGTCATCTAATAAAATAGGAGTAGATGATGAATTAAAACAAGGAATATACATACCTATTCCAGTAACACCAAAAACAATGACTATTCATGCAGCTGGATCTCTATACGTGATAGAAGCATTCGGTACATGGAACTCTTCTAATAACCAAATTACGTACAACTTCATTATAACAAATAATAGTGGGTCTGCTGTTACTATACGTGGTATAGTTCTTGTGTTAATGAGGACAAGAACAGTTCCAGAAGCTGGAGAAAATGCTGGTTCATTACTTACAGGACTTATTGCACAGGTTCCGGCAAAAGGAACATATAGATCATCTATGTATTCCTTTAATGTTAGTAGAGATTTTTCTTATGATTATTATATTGCAGCAAGAGCCACAGGGGTAAATACCACCTATAATATGGTTGAAGATTACGCTCCATAAATTTTATCAATCCCCAATAAAATAAGCCCAAAAGTTACACGAACTTTCGGGCTATTTTGTAACCTGAAAACAATATGAAACCGATACCTATGTATCCAAGATTGATTAGTATTTTTTGCCATTTAGACAATTCCTTTTCTACCTTTACTTCTACAATTTTCTCTACGGTTATTATAGAATCTTTCGTCACTACCGTTTCTTTTTCCAAAGATGGAATACTGTCTTGTAGAAAGTCTTTCTTGTTTTTCAAACTATGAAAAAGCCTACCATCCGACATTATTTTAGCGTCTGATACGGCTAATGATGTTTCCAAGTGTGAACTATCTTCAAATGTTGTATGTTGTATATGCTCTGTTGGAAGAGTTATTATTTTTGATTGCCATACTACTCTTTCCGTTACTGTCGTGTTGTGGTCTACTATGGTTGTATTTGTCGAAGATGGAAGTAGCTTGCGTGAACAAGAACACGACAGTAACAAAAAAAATAGCAATATAGAAAACGGCTTATTCATCTACCAAGTTTGTTGCGATAAGCGAGATAAATTCCTCCTTCGGTATTTCCAATGCTTCGGGAGAGTTCCATTTCACTTTAATTGCACCGTCAGTACCAATAAGTTCAATGATTTTAGCGAATCCTTCAAAAGCGAATTTTCTAGGCTTCATATCACATTCCTCTTTCATTTTCTCTTGGTATGCTTCGGAGTATGCTTTATTCAGCTCTTCTGTTTCCTTGTTAAAATCTTCTTCTGTCTTTCTGATTTCATCCGCTTCTTTCTTTTCCTCTTTTGTCGCATCTTCCTTTCCGTCAATCTCTTTCATGTGATTGATTTTCTGTGCGCGCTCGTCATATCCTTCCTTCTTTATTTCTTTAAGAACCTGTTGCATATCATCATCGAATGCTTTTGCAGCTTTGTCGTAAGCGACACGCATAAGCATGATTTTTGCTTTCAGTTCTGATGGAAGTTCCTTATCTCCTAATGATAGAGGGATATTCAAGAGAGTTAATCTCTTTAAAAACATTTCTTGATTTGTCATATCTTCTTCTTTTAAAACGAAACTGTTGATATTCCTTTTTGATTGATGTAGCTTTTTACATCGGTAACAAAGGAGTTGATAATGGTAATTATAGCGATCTGGGTATCCAATTCCGGGTGGTCATTGTAGTTTATATTTATACCTCCTCCCTGGTTGAAATAAAAAGTCGCTAACATATTTTCCGACTCAAGAGATTTCACTTCTCCGCCATCAAATGAATTGATGTTAGTGCCATCTGATACGTTTACATTTGCTTTTACTTTATACTGTTTTTCATTATTAGCATCATTACTGAACATGACACTAGCACTATTTACGCCTACTAGCGTTACTTTGTTTTCTTCTACAGCCATAGTTATAAAAATTAGTCAATGCAAAGATAGTATAATTGGCTTTATTTACTATTTTTAATGTGTTAAAAAATACTAAAGCAATGTTCTACTAAAATTAATCGTAAACTTTACGCGCAATTAATTCGCGTTGGGAATTGCCATTTCCCTCTACCGATTAGCGTATAAACCGCCTCGTCGGATACTTTTTTCCTTATGATATTAAGTGCAGCATTTACATCAGCATTTATTTCCCATTGGGGAGAAACAAACATTCCTCTCTTAGTGCGTTCACCTATGTATTCTCTATGCTTGCATATTTTTTCCTTATCAATAAAGCTACATTTGCTAGTATAACTTTCTTCCGTTATTATGACGTTTATTCCTTTCAATTGTGCTTTGTATCTAATCATTTCTATAAGTTGTTTGAAAGGTATTGCGACAAATTTCTGATTGTTTACCTTCCCGATATTAACCTCTTGTTTCCATCCTTTATTGTAACCAATGACAATAGTATTGATATTGTTGGAAACTGCATGATTGATTATTATCCTAGATGCTTTGTGTATATAGTCAGAAATTCGTCTGTTTCGTTTTTCTGTAGTTCGCTTAATTCGTTTTGATGAATCTGTCTTAATCCTGCTACGTAGATATGCTATTTTCTTATTGTAATACTGGTTTATTGCCTTTACTGGTTTACCATTAATAATAAATGCAAATCCTGTGTTTGTAGCACATGTGGACAGGTTGTTTATTCCCAAATCAATTCCCATGTACCGTCCGTTGTCTGGCATCATTTCCTTTTCTTGTCTGTTATATACCACTTCCATTACTATATGGTTAGCCTTTGGAACAAACCGTACCTGCTGTATATTATTTTGTTTGGTTGTAGCAGTAAAGGTGTATTGTTTTGGTAGTTTTATAATGCCTTTTTCTCTCTTTGTTGATAAGGATGTTGTGGTAAATATGGCTATAAACCTACCCTGTTTATCTAAATATTTAGGAATATGTATTTTCTCTGTGTATTTTCCCTCCTTCTTTTTCCTTAGTAGCTTAAAAAATGATTTAAAGTTATGGTCAACCAACATTAGTACCTGTTGTGATACGGATGTAGGTAGTGCGCGATAATCACAATTGTTTTCACTTCTTAGCTTCTTATCCAGTTCATAGTAATTAAGGTACTTATGTTCTTCTTTCTCCATGAAGAAGTGCTGTCTAACGTGATATAATCCAGTATTATACAAGTTCTTACACTTATATAATATATCATCCAATTCTGCATAACGCTTATCGGATCTGTGGATTATGTGACGTTCTACTAGTTTCATGAAGTTAGGGCAATTATGTATATTTACCAGTATTATGTTTTGCCAGTAAAAGGAATTATAATATGTTAGACATAATATCCTCCTATTATTGACAATGCAAATATACAATATTGTAATTACAATAGAAAAAAATACATGTTAATATATTATAAATATATTATCTTTTTGTTATTTTGATTTTTTTTAGCTATTTTAGCAACTTGAAAATAGAACAAGTATAACCATTTATAATGGTGTCAATTTATTCCTTAATACCATTAATAATTATATATCATGGCTGATATTGATTTAGGAGCATTAAAATTCAAGATAGGACTAGATGATTCAGGTCTTGACAAACAGATAAAAGACATACAGAAGAAGTTACAGGACACTTTCAATCAGGAAATGTCCTTCAAGCCTGTATTGACTGATATTGGTAAGATTAACAAACAATTGTCAGAAGTAGCTGAAAAAATAAAGAATGCAAATGAAAGCGCATCTAAAGTAGGAAATGGTAAATCAAATAAGAAAATGGACATGCTTGTCCAAATCGAAAATTTATCAAATAAAATAGTTGAAGCTACAAGGGAGTATGACAGATTAGAAAAGACTTACCGTAACCTTGGTAATACAGGTGGAGATAAAGGTATGTCTACAAGAAAAGCAAATCTTGAAAGTCAAAAGAAAGCAATAAACGATCTTGTATCTGAACTGAATAGACTGAAAACTGCATATTCCCTTACAGCAAATAGTGCGCCTAAATTGTCTATTACTGATGAAAGGGAGCTTAATCTTCTACGTCAGCAATATGAGATGGAGATTGCAAGGACAAAAGAAATGGATAGACAGGCTGCAAAACAAGAACAGGCAAACAGAAGAATGCAGCAAGCCAATCAGAGATATCTTCAATTTTTGTCAGGTCAGTCAGGTCTTGCACTTGGTATGCCGGAAGGGAGTGCAGAAGACTTGAATAGGAAGATAGCAGCTATACAGAAACGTCTAGAACTGTTGACTAAATTTAAGGTTGAAATACCCTTAAATAGCAGTCAAGTAACAAAGGCTGATACTCTTATTCAAAGATTACAAGGTAGATTGGAAAAATTGCAATCGTCTTTGAAACAAACGTCAACTAATGAATTGCTTAATATCAATCCAACATCTATCAATCAGGCTAATAATCTTATTTCTGAATTGACTAACAGGCGAAATGCTCTTAATACGACTGATGCGAACTATAACCGCACCCTTACTCTTCTTAACAGAAAGATACAGGAGCATAACAAATTTGTCAATGAAGCGACAGCCTATGGAGTGAAGATGCAGCAAACCAATCAGAAAAATGCTGCAAGCTCTAAAGAATTTACAGAAGAATTGACAAAGCAAAGCCGCATGATGCGTGAGTTCGTGAACACTTTGAAGACTTACGCAGGGTTTTACTTTTTCAGAGATATGTTCCAGGAGCTTGTTAATATTAGGGGTGAGTTTGAGTTGCAACAAGTTTCATTACGTGCTATCATACAAGATGCAAGGCGGGCTGACCAGATATTCAGTCAGATTAAGGGTCTTGCTGTAATATCTCCTTTCCAGTTCAGCGATTTGGTTGGATATACCAAACAGCTTGCTGCATTTCAGATACCTGTCAACGAATTGTACGGTACAATGAAAAGTCTTGCGGACGTTTCCGCAGGTCTTGGCGTTGATATGGGACGTATCATTCTTGCCTATGGTCAGATAAGAAGCGCAGGTGTGTTAAGGGGGCAGGAATTACGCCAGTTGACAGAGGCCGGTATTCCTGCATTGGATTCATTGAGAAAAAAACTGGAAGAAGTAAGAGGCGTGGCTCAAACTACTGATGATGTGTTCAACGCCATATCAACACGTCAGATTCCGTTCGAGTATATTCGGGAGATGTTTACCACAATGACGGAAGATGGTGGTATGTTCTACAAGATGCAGGAAATACAAGCCGCATCTTTGAAAGGTATGGTAAGTAACCTTGCCGATTCATACAAGATTATGATGAATGACATAGGCGAGGCGAATGATTCCGTTCTGAAAGGAATTGTGGGAAGCATAACCGATGCAATGAACAACTGGAGATATTTCTCTAAGGCAATAGAGGGCGTTGCTGTAGGATATGCCGCATTAAAGGGATTACAGCTAGCTAGAACAGCTATGCTCGGTAAAGAGGTTGTCGCAACAACTAATGCAATTAAGGCTGAAAAATTACGGGAAGCACAGTTACTTAAACAGGCTGCAATGTATAGAACGCTAACTACTGCCGAGAGATGGAAGATAGCGACAGCATCCAAGCTGTCTGCCGTAGAGATAGCTGCTGCCGTTAATTCGGGAAAGATGTCGGCAGAGATGGCAAAACGTATTCTTGCCACGAATATGCTGACACAGGCTGAACGGCATCTTCTTGTCACCGAACTTAAACTGACAGGTGCGGAAGCTGCAAGAATGTTGTCTATGACAAAAACTACAATGTTGATGAACAGATTCAAACTGGCAACATTCGGTTTGACAAATTCATTGAAAACATTGTGGCTTACAATAAAGGCTAATCCTCTTATGACAATACTTACCGTTGCAGGACTTGTAGCGGAAGCGTTTCATATCATGTCTGCACGTTCGGAAGAGTTCAATCAGAAGATAAAGGATAGTGCAAAGTCTTTCCGTGAATCATACAGTGATTTGCAAAAAGACCTTGACAAGATAAACTTCGATAAACTTACCCCGGAAAACCTTGAACAGCTTGACACGAAACAGTTGCAGTCATATGAGGAAACGCTTACTGGAGTATTGTCTAAATATGGCAATATGGGGCAGTATATAGTACAAAATAGCAAGAAGATAGATGATCAGAAATCACGTGTGGAATATCTGCAAAAGTCAGCATCGGAACTAGAGCAGGTTTATAAGCGCGCTGCCGAAAATGCGGATATAATGTTTAAGGCGGATAAGGCAACATCTACGGGTGTATTTGGAGATTCATTCTCTGATATGCTTAAAGATTACGAGGAATCGTCTGTAAAACTCACTTCGGCAAGTAAGGATATAGAAGAGTTTCGTGGTCAGATAGTACAGGCATCCAAGGAGATTATAAACATGGGTAAGGGTACTAAGGAATGGAGAAACGAACTTACCGAACTGATAAACAAAGGGGCTTCGGCAGCTACTATTGTAGAGAAGATACGTTCTTTGGCTGAAACGTCAGGAGATGCACGGACATTTGAAATATTCAAGAACAAAGCCCATTTTGACAGTGAGGAATTGTTGAAGGAGTATGAGAAGTTGAGGATGGGTATAATGGGCGAAACTGAAGAACTTGAAAAATCATTTAATGTTTTTGCAAACAGTCTTGAGAAAGAACTGAAAAAAGTATTTGTAGGTATTGATGTAAATAAATTAAATGATGCTCAAAAGGACTTTATAAGGATTCAATCTGAAAATTTTGCCACAACTAGCGAACTTGGGGAGAATGCTAAAAAATTGTTTAATGAATTTATTGACAAAAAATATGCTGTTAAAATAGAACTTGACGATAAGGAAGCACAAGAAGGATTGACGGGATGGAAAAAATCTCTTGACGAAATTACAGGGCATAAATGGACTATTGCTATAAAGGCTGCCGATGTGAAATCTATGGAGGATTACTTTAAATCGGTAAAACAGGAATATAAAGACGCCAAAAGTTCAATAGAAAATTTACAGCGCACCATTGATATGTATGTTAGCCAAGGAAAGGTCAAGAAACTTGGAGATGAGTATCAAATTACAGGAATTGTAAGCCCTTATGAAGCCGAGCAAGTACAACAGACGGTATATGAGATTAACGCTGCCAACGAAGCGATGTCAAAGGCTACGGGAACAGCAAAACGATTCAACCTTGAACTGGAAAAGCAGAAGAAGGAAAGGAAGAAAAGAGATCCTCTTGCTGACCTTTGGAAAAACAGGTTGTCATTGCTTGAATCCGCCTATTCCAAGTTCAAGGATTTGAGCATTAACATAGGTAAGGAAGAAGCTAAAAAGCAGATTGAAGCCATATACGGTTCACAGGCGTTAAAACTTGGCGTGGATATTGTATATGACAAACAGGCTATTGTTGACAATTACAACAAGGCTGCAAAGGAATTGGAAACACGTGTTCCACAGGATGCGGTCAAGAACGCAAGGAAAGCTGCCGAATTGTCCTCTGAAATTTATGTTGAAGCAGCCAAGAAGGTGATGAAAAGAATTACGGATGAGTTTGACAGATACAAGAACAAGTATGACTTTTACAGTGACATACTTGGGATAACGGGTGATTCAGACCTTGCCTTAGACCTTGCCGTTCAATTCAGCGGTGACACATCTACCATGGCTGAAAGTTTTGCAGCAGGTATATATAACAATTTGCAATCCGCATTGGCAGGAATGAATCTTGACCTTGGCGTTTCTGTCGTGCCCGACACATCTTCATTCACCTCAATGAACCAGTATATCAATCAGGTACAGGAGGCTATTAAGGGGAATAAGAATATAGGTGATGAACAGAAACAAGTTATCCAAGGTATGATTGACGCATGGAAAGGCTATTTCGGTGAGATGGCTAGACAATATGCTAATGATTTGGCTGAATATGGAGATTATTATACCCAGGTGGATATTATCAGAGAAAAGTACCGTAAAAAGATCGCAACCGCAGAAGGAATGGGTAATACATCCTTGACTTCCGCATTGCAGAAAAGCGAAGAGATGGACTTGTTTAAGTTGACTACCGACTATCAAAACTTCTTCGGTGCGGTGGAAGCAATGTCTATGGAAGCTGCAAATACTGTAGCTGACAAGACAAGGGAAATGCTTAATAGTGCATTCAGATCGGGTGCTATCAGTGCAAGAGAGTACATGAAAGAACTTGAACGCGTGGACAAGCAGATAGAGAAGATGATGAAGAACAATCAGTCTGACTTGCAAACATACATGAAAGATGGTATTGAAGGTCTGTACAACAAGCGTTATGATGCAGGAAAGTCAAAGATGATGGCAGGCATGAATGATATGCAACAGGCTATGGCTGACATAGAAAATGCTTCCAAAGCATACGAGGACGCGATGAAGAACGGTGATGAAGAAGCTGCCAATGCCGCTTTGAGTGCCAAGTCGGAAGCCGAATCAAGATACAAGAGCGGACAGGAAGCTGTCAAGACTGGTAAAGGAATGATGGCTGCGGCACAGAACGCTTTGCAGACGGTGAATCTTATCGACTTTATCATAACCAACATATACAATGCCATAAAAGCCATGCAGCAGATAATCGCATCCGTGTCCAACCTTATGGATTCTATGGGTAAGGATACTGACAGCGGTTTCATGCGTGAGATGAACCAGTTTTCGGAAGTTATGGGAGTTATGAATGAAGGCGTGAAGAAATCATGGGATTCATTCAAAAGCGGTGATTTTGCAGGTGCGATAGGCTCGGCAATATCCATGCCTCTTGATGTTATCGCTACATTTAACAGACAGCATGACAAAAGGCTCCAAAAGCATATAGAAAACTTACAGTTTGAAGCTAAAAAACTGACCAATATCTATAATATGCTCGAAAAAGAATTTGATCACATTATAGACCCGGAAAGACTTGATGAGGTTACATCTCAACAGGTTTCCAACCTAAAAGAACAGTTGCAGATTCAAAAGGATATTCTTGCTTCCGAACAAAAAAAGAAAGATCCCGATAGAGAAAAGGTAGAAGAATACAAACAAACCATAAAGGAATTAGAGTACGAAATAAGATATTATTCAGAAACACTTGCCAGTGAGTTGTATAGTATTGACTTGAAAGGCTGGGCTAGTCAGATAGGTGACGCTCTTGTCGAAGCATGGCTGAAAGGAGAGGACGCAGCCAAGGCATACAAGGATACCGTAGCGGACGTTATGAGAGATGTTGTTAAAAGCTGGGTTCAGCAGCAGTACATAGAAAAGGCAATGCAACAGGTACAGACTACATTATTTGGAGCGGACGGTAAAGGTGGTATGTTTGCGGACAACAAGATAGACAAGGATGAACTTATAATACTAGGAAATGTAATGGGTTCATTGGAATCAGCCTTTGCGGAAGCCGGGGGTGTAGTCAATGAGATAAACAACGCCCTAGGCGGAATGCTTACCGAAACGGAAGAGAACGCGGAAGGCCTGTCCAATGCCATTGCAGGAGTTGACGAGAATACATTCAACCAGGCATTGGGTTATCTTAACGGGATGAGATACGAAATGGTTGTCCAAAGCGATCTTCTCCGTCAGTTGGTATCGCTTAACGGTGGTTCGGCAGGAACGGGAGGAACTAACATGACAGTCATACAACTGGCACAGCTTGAAGTTCTCAAGCAGCAGCTTGCCGCAACTATGGCGATAAAGACAGCACTTCTAAGTGTCGTTTCCATTGCCCCAAGGTCAGGCGGAAATGCGATAAAGGTTATAATTGACTAAAACAAACGCCCTGCTAGCTTCACAGTTGGCAGGGCGTTCCAGTTTGATTATAAACAAAAAAAATCCAATCACTTGAGGTGCTTAGCGGAATCGAACCGCTGTTGTCGGTTTTGCAGACCGTTGACTAAACCACTCATCCAAAGCACCGATTATGATGCAAATATAATGAATTATTTTTTAAAGTTAGATGGTTTCTAATACTATTTTTGTTATTTTTGCACTAATAAACAATGTACACGAATGGCTATATCTAAATATTTTATAAAGAAAGGAAGCGATACGGCAAAGGATTTGTATGCCACATACAGGCTGTATATACTTGAAAGCAAGGGATTATGGGATTTGCCGACAAGAAAGGAAGCCTATGCCGAAAAATGGTATGACAAGAACGGTCAGAAGGTGTACGAACCTGTCACGCCTGTTTACCAGCCAACGGAAGGAAGCATAACATTTGCCGCTTTGGGAGATGTGGAAACGGTAAAGACGAATATCCGTTCGTTCTATTCATATATAACCAATGTGATACCTGCCACTCCCGGTACGCCATACGGTTCATCCTCATTCTCTATATGGAACGATATATGGGGAGAATCGGCAAAGCAGGTGATAAGATGCACGGGTTTTGAAACAGGTGCAAAGTTGAGTTATCAGGACGTTCAGGACTTGCAGAACCCGGACCGACTTGTGTCCGCCTATACATTTTCGTTAAATTTCAGTATTGACCAACCAACGCTTTAAAGACCAATGATTTTACAGATTAAAAGAGGAAATAGGGTTATTGCGGAGAGTGCTGATTTTTCATACAGCCCGTCTTTGCAGGAAGTGAGAAAATTGACTTGTGAAGTCGTTTCCGTTGTTCCGATAGAGTTCAAGGCATACAACTCAAAGAGTGAATCGGAATACGATACAGTCGTATATAACGGTAATACATTCATCCTGTACCAAGCCCCATCGGGAGATAATCTTAACGAAGCAGGAAAATACAAATACTCCCTTCTGTTTTACGGTAAGGAAGTATTGTTGCAGAATGTGGCATTCCTTGACATAGTAAGCGGAACAGGCGGTGAGATAAACAAGATAAGATACACACATGGCGGTCTGTTCCAGTTTTGGGGTGATGCAAAACAGCTTGCCGCACGTATAGAAGCAAATATAGAATCTTACAATGCTTCTTTGGGTGTGGGATATACAGGCATTGGAACATGGACATTGAATGTGGATGCGGAAGGCGAACTGACAGAGGATATGATTGACATAACCGATGGCACCAACCTGTTTGAAGCATTGAAGAACTTCTATGACAAGTTTTATCTCAATTATTACTTCTCAACGACAGCGAACGGTGGGATAATAACCATTACGGACAAGACAAGGCCGTCCGTAAACTGGACATTCAAGCAGGGTGACGGTGGAGGTGCTGTAAAGGTTTCCTCTTCCGTAGACACAAGCACACCTGTTATAACCAGAATCATACCACAAGGCGGAAGTAGAAACGTTCCGCCCGAATACAAGAAGGGCGCTAAGCCTGCCGATGAATCACGTTATTGCCCGTATATCCTTCTTCCGAATGATTCCGCAGGAAATATAAGATATTATATTGACAGCGAATACGGATTGAAGAATTATGGTGTGAGAGGGAAAACCATATCAAACACATTCAGTGGAATATATCCTTCTATCAGAGGAAAAAAACTTGGTGATTTGTACCCGTCAGGACTTCCCGAATGGGATACATACAAGGCGGATGGAGAACCCGATCCTCAATCGGGCAAGGTGGCAGGCGAGGGAGCGAGCGCAGCAACACGGATAGACAAGATTATCGGTTCTACTCCTATAAAGAGTGATGATAGTGACAGTTTCTTCATTTATATGACCTCTCCCGGATTCAACCTAGGGTACAAGGTATATGAGGACGGTGATTCATCCGACAAGATAAATGACAACGTGCAGCCCCAGTACAAGCCCCATGCTATGTTTGACAAGTACAGGGATTTTGAGAGTTTTGATATATATGGTACAAGGGCATATTATGACCAGCCTGTAAAGGTTACTGCCACATTCTCCGGGAAGATGCTTTTCAGTATATTACCTATAGGAAGTGATGCTGTAGGGAAAAAGGTGAAGATTAATCTACGTATGGTTACGAACCGTGTATTGGGTCAGGCTTCTCCTTTGAAAGAGGTTGTTATCGGAGAGGAAGGTGCTACTGGTATGCTTGAAATACCTTACGACAAGACCGCTCTTGTAGGATATATAGAAAAAGGTCAGAATACGACAGTCACCATACGTGTTGAGTTCACGTTTGATTCTGACGTTCCTGCCGGAAGCTGTAAGATCGGATTTAGTGAGGAAATGACCTGCAACATACATTTCGGTAATCAGGACGGTTCACAGGACAGGTTCTATTACAAATACGCTTCTGTGACGGATGCGGTGTTCAGTATGCGTACAGGAACTTATACGGGAACAGAATTTAAGATAAACAAAAACGGTATTATTCCTCTTTACGGTGAAGTAAACGGTGATACGGGAGAAACGGAAGATGATGTTGCTATGTTCAACAAGGGAGCACGATATAAAATATCATGTTACAGAACAGATAGCGACAATGCCAAACTTCCGCTTTATACGGATGGTAAATCTCCTTCAATTGCAGCAGGAACGGAGTTTGTCATTCTGAATATCGTCATGCCCGAATCTTATGTGACAATGGCTGAGAACACGCTTGAAAAGGCGGCTCTTGACTACCTGTCAAGATATGACCATGAGAACCGAACCGTTTCACTTGACATATCTAGCGGATTTGTCGCAGAGCATCCTAACCTTTTCATTGACTTCATAGAAGGAAATATGCTAAAGGTAAGGGATGATGGAATAGGCGTGTTCGATTTCTCTGATAACGGTCAGATAGTGGATATGCAGTTGCAGATACAGTCTTTGGAGATTAAATATTCCAAGGATAATATGTTCCCGTCATATTCATGCACCATTGCAAGAAGAAAGATACTGTCTTTCTATGAGCGACTGGCGCAGGAAAATCAGACTGCTTCAACACAGAATACGACAAATGTAACATTAGGCGGAAGTGGTACGGGAAGCGGAACAAATATTTTTTCGGAGCAGCTTCTTAATGACCTTATTGCATCGTTTCAGAAGTTCAACGGATGGTTTGAATGGGATGAAGCAAACCAAGCGTTACGATGCAAGTCAGCGTTCTATACAAACCAATGGATATCAGCGTTGGGCGCACAGAGTGGTAGCGGAGAACCGGGAGGTGGAGAAGGCGGACTGATTAAGGCCGTGTACGGATTTGCCGATTTAGGTAAGACGTTTGACGATTCCAACCTTAGCAATACATTCAACGCATATACCATCAACGAGATATGGAAGCTAGCCAAGGAAGGCGGAATGAATACGGACAAATTGTGGCAGGAGTTGGGAAAGGATGATCCGACAAAGAAAATTCACATATCCCATCTTCCTGACAATAAATTTGTAACGCTTGATACGGAACAGACAGTTACTGCAAGCAAGATATTTACTGGTCAGTTGTCTACGGCAAATGTAGTTCCTAGCGTGAACAACGCATCCACACTTGGTCTTGAATCGAAGAGATGGGAGAATATTTATGCTGTAGATGCCAACATAAGCGGAACGGTAAAAACACAGGCGTTGCAGGTTGGCGATATAAAGATTATATATGATTCCGTAAACAAGGCAGTAACATTTGAGCACGCGGACGGAAATACGGAAATAGGCTTCTATACCAGAGGATGGATTTCCGCTTTAGGCGTATCTCCTGGAGGAAGCGGAGGAAGCGGTGGTGACGGACTTGTGAAAAACGTATATGGTTTTTCCAATCTCGGCACAACCTTCTCCGATTCAGACCTTGACAATACGTTTAATGCGTACACGATAAACGAGATTTGGAAAATGGCGAAGGAAGGTGGTGGTATAAAAAACATCACCCAGTCGGGAAGTGGAAATGCCGTAACAGACATGACACTTAGTTCTGACGGAAAAACCATTACTGCCGTATTCGGGGAAACATTCGCTAGACAACAGGACTTGGGTACGCTGAATAATACCGTAACACAGTTAGGCAACAAGTTGAACAACTTCCTAGAAGGAAGCGATGCTGATAACATTATCAACAAATGGAAGGAACTTGAAGCATTCCTTGACGGTCTTACGGAAAGCGATAATCTAGCCGAACTTCTTGCACTGAAAGCGGACAAGACCATAACGATAAGTGCAGGAACTGGTCTTACGGGAGGTGGAAACCTGTCCGCAAACCGCACATTGTCACTAGCTACCACGGGGGTGAAGGCTGGTACATATACGAAAGTTACAGTAGACACCTACGGGCGTGTTACAGTTGGTGATAATCCTACCACTTTGGCAGGGTACGGGATTACTGATGCCGTTACCTTGACTACTGCTCAGACTATTTCGGGAAGAAAAACGTTTAGTCAGAACATAGTATTCAACAATAACGGTGGTATAACATATACTGATTCAAATGTAGTATTAAGAAACTCAGACGGTCATACAATACTAGCTAGCTTTGGAAATGGCGAAATAAATCTAAGACCGAATGGGCATAATAATACGGAAGGTGCTGTTTGGATTAATAAGGCAGGAAATGTTCAAGCACCATCAGTGTCAACAAATACCATTACGATAGGAGATGCCCAACTTGTTTACGATTCTGTAAACAAGGCTCTGAGAGTGAAGCATATAACAGACGGAAACACGGTAGGATTCTACTCGGACGGTTGGGTATCTGCTCTTGGTGTGAAAACAGGTGGTAGCGGTGGTGGTAGCGGTGTTGTAAATACCGTTTACAGCTTCGCAAACCTTACTGACGGCACAACCTTCTCCGATTCAGACCTTGACAATACGTTTAATGCGTACACGATAAAGAAACTATACGACATGGCTGGGCAGGGAGGACTTGACGCTGATGCTATGTGGGCTGAATTGAAAAAGGCTGATTCAAGTAAAATCATAGACGCAAGTCATATCCCTACTTCCGTATTGGACGGTAGATGGGTGAAAAAGACTGGCGATACTATGACTGGAACCTTTACGTCCGCTTCCACTTCCGGCTCAATCGTATTCAAGGGAGTGGACAATTGTGATATTACCAATATCTACAAGGATAACGGAGTTATCAGGAACGATGATGGTGGGTTAACTTCTATAAGAAACGGGTTAAGGTTCAACTGGTATGACACATACTGGTATATAGGAAACCTTAGAGGCAGCAGTACGGAAAGTGCAGGGTTTGGTGTAGTAGACCATAACAACAAGCTGGTTTTACGTGTCACTCCAAATGATGTAAGAGCACCGAGATTCATGTCGACTGTCGCAACTGGTACAGCACCTTTTATGGTTAGTAGCACTACGCAGGTAAGTAATTTGAACGCTGATTTGTTGGACGGATACCATGCGTTCGGCACATCAAACGCCCTTATAAAATACGGATGTACGGTAGGGGGTACTGAACCTGCATGGTGTAGAATAGCTACGTACTCAATACGTAATACGGAAACAATGACAGATGTTTGCTTTGTGCTTCACTCAGCATTTAGCGATTTGTTTGGTCTGTTGGTTGTCAGAACTAGAGGTGGTGAATATGTACAAGGTCTATTGATAGCATCATACAATATCAATAGGTCAAACATACGTATCTATCATGATGCGGAAAAGAAAAATATAGAACTATACTGCTATGGTGGAAGCACCTATTCCATAATACAAGCCAATCTGTTATACAGCCATGACCGAAACGGAGGGGCTAATACGAATATAACACTATACATGGCGGATACAAAAGCACCGTCATGGAGCACTTATGTAAATCCTGGATTTGCAAACTTGCAGAACTCTTCTGAAGCTGCTAAAAAACTGCAAACCCCAAGGACTTTATGGGGGCAGTCATTTGATGGTACGGCCAATGTAAGCGGAAACATGACAGGTGTCGGTAGCATTAACATGAGCGGTCAGCTTACTTCTACCGTAGCAAGTGGTACTGCCCCATTTATTGTGGCAAGTAATACTGTTGTAGGTAATCTTAATGCGGATTTACTTGATGGGTTGCATCTGTCCGACCTTGATGGAAGATATGTCAATGTAACCGGAGATACTATGACAGGTGATTTGACAATGAATAATACCAAAGGATTTAATATAGGTTGGTCAACAAGAGTGGTTAAAACTTCGAACGTTTGGATTCATGGTGGCTCGGATTCAGCTTCCTCAACCGATGCAAATTTGCGTTTCGGTTCTTGGTATGGTATAGGTTGGTATCCCACAATCATCGGACAAACGGTAGCGCAGGGAAACAATGCCATGTGGTTGAATGTAAGAACAGGTGTGCTTAATGTAGCAGGTGGTATTAAAGAAAGTACGATATGTATAGGAAGAGTTAATAGCGCAGGCAATTATGATGCTGCATATAATGGAGAGATAAACAGATATGACCACCATTTGTTTTTACAGCACCATTCGGGAAAATACTTGATTATGTGTACTGGTGGTGGATTAGCAGGTATTGGTACTAATTCTCCGGGTGAAAAACTTCATGTTGCTGGAAATACAAGAACTGACGGGTACTTTAAATCCACCGTAGGCACAGGCACGCAGCCTTACCAATGCAATTCCACTACATTGAATACCAACTTAAATGCGGATTTGTTGGACGGGAATCATGGGGCATATTATCAGAATCGTATGTATGATGGTTTTGTTTCACAATATCAGACTTATGACTATATAGAATTTTTGAGGTTTGTTATTCCTAGCGGACAGTATCAGTTACGTGCTTATGTAGTATTTGATTTGTGTAGAACAGAAACGGGTTATGAATCTAGCGGACGTGCAGTGCTTAGATTACGAAGAAACACTGATAATACAGCAAGTACTCTTTTTTATGTTACTAACTTCGGACGTAGTACTCTTCCAGAATTACGCTGTACATCGGATGATGGTATAACATGGAGAATATGGATGAAATGTAATAAAAGTGGCTATGACCCATATATTGCAGTCAAGATAGTTGAGCAATATCCTTATGGGTATGTAACTACGCAAAATAATGGTACTACAGGAACACCTGAGGGAACAAGATATGTTTTTACTGCTTTATCGGCAGGAATTTCCAATGCGGCAAATATATGGACTAATGCTAGAACATTCTATATACAAGACCACAACGCTTCCCATACGGGTGCTGGGGTTAGTGTGAACGGTTCTGCAAATGTATATTTAAAACTCCCCAATTCCATTCAATGCAGCGATTGGTTCAGAAGCACGGGAAATTCAGGATGGTATCACCAAAATTATGGTGGCGGAATATATATGGAAGACAGTAATTTCATACGTAATTTTGGCGGTAAGAGATTACGTATTCAAACAGACACCTATGACACTCTCCAGTTGGTAAGAAGCAGCGGTTCCGGAGGTAGCTCCATAGCTTTTTATAATGGTGGAGGAACTTTTAGGGGTCAATTAGGTGTGAACAAATCTAGCTGGTTTTCGTTTGACACTGGTACTGCTACGGCTAATCAAAATGTGGTTGAAATATCTCCTGCTGGTGGAATACACTCTAAGGCGGAAATAACAGCCAAGGCTAGTGGTTCTGACATCAGACTAAAGAAAGATATTCAGAATTACAATGCTATGGACATTATAAATAAGTTTAGGTCTGTGAAATATCATTGGAATGATGTTGCCAAAGCTAACTCGGAGGTGTATAATAATGATTATGACCAGTTTGGTTTGATAGCACAAGATCTTATAGCAGGGGGGTTTAAACAATGGGTAAGAGATGTATTCCACGATTATTATACGGTTACTTATGAAAGATTAATTCCTGTAGTATGGAAAGGATTACAAGAGGTGGACGATGAAGTTACAAGATTAAAGAAAAGAGTGAGAGAGTTGGAAAATAGATTAGGTATTTATAATCAATAGATAAAATTATGGGACATTCTAACGGTAAGATAACTGCTCCAATAAATTTGGGCGATGATGTTTACGCTACGCTTGGTATCGGTGCTATTGGTATTGGGTATGATTTGGGATATGCGTGTGCAAATACACATGGGAAAATAAATCCTTGGGCTAGATACAAGCCTGTAAGATATGAAAGCCTTGGTCCTAGTGATGGAGAAAAATGGTGGAAGGCCTGGGATGGTAATTGTGGTGTGAAGCCAAAACGTATTTCAAGTTATACGGATGCCGAAAATTATGCTGATGGTAGTATGAATGGGTGGGAATATAGCCCACCAACAGGCGGTAATTTTCCATATCGTCTTACTGATTTTAATGGTTATAATCACTATGCCGATCCTCCTATAGATAAGTTCATGTGTCCTGCTACAGCTACAAATCAGTTTACTAGTAGTAGCTTTACATGTTCTGCTGCTATAATGATGCCTTCACAGGGGACTGAGGCTGATTTCCTAAACATGGGGGATTTTGCTGAGATAGCAGAGTGTTATTTTGGTGTTTATGTTAAAAGCAAAACTACTCAGATGTACAGGCGTGTTACTGCTGATAAGAAGATAGGGACAGGATATGCTATGGTAACAGTGAACTCATGGGGAATGGCAACTGGTAAATGGGATGTTTATCCCTTTTTAAGCACAGCCATATTAAACCAGGATGATCCTGATATACTGCATAGCGCTTATTCTATTCCTATGATGAAAAAAGCGGAGATAGAAATTGTAGGATCTTATGTAAGCATATCTATACTTGGGGGTACTTTACCGACTGTTACAGGTTATATAGAAGTTACTGTAAGAGTACGTAATGGGCAAAGTAGTTCAATAAGTTTTTCAAACAATGTATGCTTGGCTAGATATACAAATAAGGATTTTAATGATCCAATGACGATAGGCGAAACAAGTGTCACTATAGAAAACTTTCAAGTATCTGCTAATTCTTCGGTTGATAAAAAGGTAAGGATATTTATCTCATCTGATATGATTCAATCTAGAAGTTGTAGAATATGGGTTAGTCTTAATAGTGGAAGTTACAAAGATAGTACATTACTTATATCTATGGGACCTGAACTATAATGAAAAATCCCCTTGCTTCCAATTAGTAAGGGGATTTTTCATTTTCCCTAAATGAATATGTAGAAAGACTATTTTCTTAGTTCATCTATTAATGCGTCTGCGTATTTTACAGCATCTTTGGCTACAAGTGCATATCTTTCAGGGTCATTCACAGTACAGTAAACTCTCAAAATACCCTGCATTGCCCTACATGCGTACTCCCTTCTCAAAGTATTCCAATCAACAAAAGGCGTATAATCAGTTAGGTAATTATATATAGGTAATTATACACATACATATTGACGCTTCACCGCCCCGGCTACTGCCGACCACTCCACGTCCTCAACCCCTTCTACCAAGGGTGATATTAGTCCGAACCGTTTGATGTTCACCGAAGCGAGAATATCACGATCATTGTGCCTTCCGCATTTCGGGCAAACCCATTCACGGTCACTGAGTTTCAATTCACTATTAACGTATCCGCATATACACGTCTTGGAACTTGCTTCAAAACGTCCGATACGTATAAGGTTGCGTCCATACCATTCGCACTTGTATTCAAGCTGTCGGAAAAACTCGCTCCATGAAACGGATGATATGGATTTTGCAAGACGGTGGTTTTTCAACATACCATTTACATTCAAATCCTCAATGATTATCGTTTGGTTTTCACGGACAATCTTTGATGTGACTTGATGCAGGAAATTGTTGCGTTGATTGGAAACCTTCTCATACTGTCTTGCCAGGATTTTTCTTGCACGTTCTCTTCGGTTGGAGCCTTTCTTTGTCTTTGAGAATCTTCTTTGCAACACCTTTAGTCTTGCTTCCGATTTCTCAAGATATTTGGGATTGGCATACACATCACCGTTTGAACATACTGCAAAATCCTTTATACCGACATCTATACCGATAGACGTATCATATCTGACAGCAGGCTTTACAGGTATTTCCTTTCCATCGTCAACAAGGACAGAAATGAAATATTTACCTGTTGGTGTCTTGCTTACCGTGACAGAGCATACTTTACCGTCAAACTTCCTGTTTGGGAAGAATTTAACCCATCCGATCTTTGGAAGTCTTACCTTGTTATTGTCAAGGTCAACAGACACCGAATTTATAGCCTTGTATGACTGTCGGCTGTAATGCTTAGCCTTAAAATTTGGGAATCCTGCCTTTTCACGGAAGAACTTCACGAACGCGCTGTCCATATTTCTTATGGATTGTTGCAGGCACTCGTTTGATACTTCCGAAAGCCATTCCTTCCCATCTTCCTTTTTAAGTTCTGTAAGCATCTTAGCCAGTTCAACCCATCCTATCTTCGTCTTGTCACGCTGATACGCTTCTATACGTTTACCGAGCATATAGTTATATACAAACCTACAACACCCGAAAGATTTGTTGAAGAAAACAATCTGCTCAGGAGTAGGATTAAGTCTATATTTATACGCTCGTTTCATATCACAAATATAAATATAAATTAAATTATGACATAACTAATTTAGTTAAATATCGTTTAATTGGTTATAAATGCCTTCGTTTATTTCGCTTGCGTAATACTTGTCTACCTTTATGCCTGCTCTTTCTAGTGCAATACGTCCGCAAGCTATCCCGTCACATAAACTTAGTACATTCATAGATATGTTTTTTTTAAATTTTCAGCAAATATACGACATAAATCCATATGCAACCAATACGTTTAACTTTTTTTTAATTATCTTTGCGATAATAGATAAAATTCATAATATGCAGTTTTCTATAGTACCAAAAATAGATGCCGAGATTATGTTTTCGGAAGATGATCTGTCCGTTTTCAGACGATCGACAGACGGTCTGTATTATATGATCCATACCGAGAAGGTTATGGAAGTGATGCCTATGACGTTACCTGAGGACGGAACGGAACACCCTTTTCCTTACGACACATACGACACGGACACAAGAGAGTTTGAGAAGCTGCTTTTATCTGATGAGTGGGTTAAAATGGACGAAAAATGAGAAAAATAGGTTTTTTTAACATAGGAAAACTTGGACTTGTCAAGTCGGCAGGAAAGGCGAAAACCGACATAAGCAAGGTGATAGAAAAATGGGTGAAAGAACACATGGTGTTTTGGTATGATATGTCAAAGCCTGTGGATACTTATGCGGAAAACTTTAATGATTGGACGAAACATTCCGTAAATGCCGATGTGACTATAACAAATACGACTTTCACTATAACAAGATTTGTGGCGGAAAATGATATTGTTAAATGTTATATTCCTAGTGGAACAAAGAATTTTCCGGGAATGAAAGTAACTGTTGAGGGTCTTTTGGAGGGGCAGGAATTATACTGGGGATATAGAGCTGATGTGAAATTAGTTAATATCACACAAGACGGAACATATGATATTCCGCCATTAGGAACCGTAAACGGTAATCTGTCATTCAGAAACGGCAATATTGTCGGTGCTTGTAACATTACCATCACCCAGCTACCGTCAGGACAATCCGTTCCCACAAACGAGATACTAAAAGCCAATCCATACCTGCAAGACCATAGCGGAAACAACAGACCTCTGAAACTTAACAATTTCATGTTCGCGGCAATGAGCGGTGTGGGTGGGTATGATATTGCTAGCACTAATATTCTACCCGATAGAGCAAATGTTACTGTTACAGATAACAGAATTATTCATATTACTAAAAAACTATCCACCACAGATAACATGGTAAACATAGTTCCGGCAAACTCTAACCCAACGCATAAGTTTAAGGTTACAGGTCTTTCTGATGGCAGACAAGTTAGTTTGGTAAACAGAAATGGCGGATTTTATACTTTTGACAACGGGGAGCATGAGGTGACATTAACCTATCCCGAAGGAACCACTTCATTGTATAACACCATAGGAGTTACAGGAAGTACAGGAGATATGGATGTAACAATAGAGTTCCTGCCTAAATATCCCAACGCCCTAATAACTGATGGAGTGGATGATTACGGTGTTGTGGAGAACTTGCAGCAGGGCGTTAAGGTGTTGTTTGTAACTATCAATCCGTTCATTGATGGAAAGTTTATCTATGACCAAAGACTGAATACTACTGAACCTTGGCTGTTTGCCGTATTCAATGACAAAGGTAGTATTGCTTATAATAGTAGGAACTCAAACGGCAAGACCTATATTGATGGAACACTGAATGAATCTACAATAGTTTCCGCTTTGTTAAACAAAAAGCAAATAATCACCATAGTAAACAATGATGTGACAGGTGATAAAACTAAAACTCCTGTATTCTTTAGCAATACTGACCATGATAGCGGATGGATTAGTTCAGCTTTCTACAACTCCATCGGTTTCGATTCAGTTCCCACCCAACAAACCGACGGATTCACCGAACAGGATTTGATTGATTACTATATACCAAAGGCTATCGTAACGATAACGGTGGTGGACGTATCAGGCTCACCCATACAGGACGCAACGGTCACGGTGGAAGGTGTACAGTACAAAACATTGTCTGACGGTACAGTGAAAGTACGAGGTATGGTAAATGGCACGATGTCGCTGTCTGTAAAGAAAGACGGGTATATGCCGTTTTCTGACAATTCATGGAAGTTTGCTGATTCAAGGATAACGCTAGAGGTTCTTCGGAATACCGTAATCACTGAAAATGGATACAGCATATTGCTTGAAAACGATGGTTTAATACTAACAGAATGAAAAAATGGAAGATAATCTTAAAATTTCGCAGATGCCTCCCGTTGAAACAGCTACGGGAGAAGAGATGATACCATGTGTGACGGGAAGCCCTAAAGAGAACAAATCCGTCACGGTGTCCAAGATAAGACAAGGCATGGTAATGGACGAAAACTATGTTCATACCGACAACAACTTTACTACCCAGTTAAAAACCAAACTTGACGGGATACAGGAAGGCGCACAGAAGAATACTGTCATAGGCGTGAAAGGTAATGCCGAACAGTCTTACAGGACGGGTAATGTCAATATAACGAAAGACAATATAGGTCTGTCAAAGGTGGACAATACGTCCGATGCGGAAAAGCCCGTATCCACCGCGCAGAAAGCAGCCATAGACAAGAAGGTAGACAAGGTGGACGGCAAGGCGTTATCCACAAACGACTTTACCAATGACTACAAAACCCTTCTCGAACAGATAAAGATGCAGCAGGGGAACATATATGGAGTGGAGATGAGAAGAGGGCAGGCAGACCCAGCCTTTCAGACATGGATAGGAAAGGAAGAGTTCAAGACATCCCATCCCATCCTCAACTCTTTCCGTGTGGCAAAGGTAAAAGACGGTAAGGTAGTCGGATTTCTTGACCAGACCAATTTCTTCAAAATGGCTGACGGTAGCCCGTCAAATATTGTTATTGACGGAACTGATGTAACAGATGACGGAAGCGATATTATGCTTGTAAACACCAAGCCTTTCTGGGTAATCAACGGAGGAACGGATGACACATACGAAAGAAGGCTTGTCAGTGACACTCCGTTTACATACGGTGGCGATACGGCCATAGAGATAAAACCGTTCGGAATGAGTATCGGTTACTCCACGATAAAGGATGGGAAGCAGAGATCTATTTTTGACAACACGGTAAAAGGAACAACGGCAGCAGGAAATCTAGGCGTGAACATAATGGAAGGAAACGGGTGGCCTACGACAAATGTATCACGTTTTGATTTTGAGAAGTATGCTAGAAACAAAAATACGGATACGGCAAAGAACTATCCTTACGCCAATGCGTTCGCCCTTGACCTTGAAGTGTGGTGTACGCTTCTTTTTATCAAATTCAGAACAAAAGACCTGCACGCACAGTCTGTTTGCGGAAAAGGAATATCATCCAACGATTCAGCCCCCGATGCGTCAAGCTGGGGAAAAATGACAGGCGTCAGATTCAAGAAGGCGGACGGTCAGACCTATGTATATTACAAGTTGAACGGGCAAGGATTTAAAGCATCAGAAACAGGAACTGCTTACAATTTTTCACAACTCATAAACAACTACCGTCCTTGCATGAAGATGTTTGAAGCACAGCTTGCCATGTCATACGCAAAGGAACACAATGTCGCTCCCGACACCGAGTTTGAATATGAAAGCACAAAATACAAATACTACAACTTCCAAGGTCATAACGGATTGGCTGACGGGGAGATGTCGGGTATCGTAGCCAAGTTTGTCACTGCAACTGTTACTAGCGGATGGAGTATCCCGGATAATGCGGCAGTGACAAACCGTGAAATAGAAATATGCTTCACGCAACCTATCATTCGCGGACGTATTGCCGGATGGGGAGATATATGGATGTGGTACAGTGGAATAGATTGTGTCATGCATGATTCCACATCTATTGACATATATCAAACTAAGTCGGTAAACAATATGACTACTGACAATGTATCAACCGATAAAAATCCTGGTGAATCGTATGGGTTTGAAAACATCTATGATTTAATTGGTACTAGGAACAAAGGCGAAGGATATCAGCTTGAAAATTTTAAAGACTGTCTTATAGGTAAAACTCAAGGTGGTGGACTTCACACGGGGGAATGCCATTATAACTGGTTTACAGGGAGTGCAGGTTCGGGTAAAATTGGAAGACGTGGTGTTTACTTTGGTGGTGGGTCGAACTACGTCTCTTGTTCTCTGCGGAATGGTAATTTGAACCATGCTCCTTCGAACGCGCTCACGAACATCGGTGGCGGCTTCCGTTGTACAATAACCCAACCCTAATTTTTCACGAAGTGAAAAATCCCCCTCCCAAAACTTGCAAAATATATTAATTATGTTTAAGTTTGCATAATAAAAATCTAACCAAATGCGTCAGCAAAGTTAAATAAGTCTGTCAAAGGCGGTTAGTTGAAAAAAGGCGGTCTGTAGAATGGTGGTGTTTACTTTGGTGGTAAGTCGAACAACGACAATTGTTCTCTGCGGAATGGTAATTTGAACCATGATCCTTCAAACGCGAACACGAACATCGGTGGCAGCTAACGTGCTAAAAAAATTACTGCTATACAGAAGCCTCGTCAGGAAGATGAAAAATGTCAAGACAACCCATTGTTTGAGGATGGGAACTTATTAGTACATTTACAGTTGTAGGTATATGGAAAGTTAGTTATCTTTGGCTCAACGGACAAAGAAAAGCACGTAAGATGAAAAGATTGAATAATATTTTTGAAACGATAGGCAGTATGGATAATATTATCTCTGCTGCTGAAAAGGCAAAGAAAGGAAAGAGAAATCACAGGGGTGTGAGGGATTATGAGAAACATAAGGATGAATATCATCAGAATGTTTATCAGATGCTCAAAGACAAATCATACCATGTAAGCAAGTATGAGGTGATAGAGAAAGTGACTGATGCAGGAAAGGTAAGGGAGATACACAAACTCCCGTTTTACCCAGACAGGATTATCCAGCACAGCCTTTTGATACCCATGATGGACAGATGGACAAAAAGCCTTACACTTGATTCATATAACTGTCTGCCCAAAAGGGGTATTACAAGTAAGGTTAAAAAGCACTCCCTTGTGAGAAAGATGAAACGGACATTGCTTGAAATGGACAAAAACGGAAAAATATACGTTTTGAAAATGGATATTAAGAAGTTTTATCCGTCCGTAAGACACAGCGTTTACAAGAAGGCATATAGCAAAGACTTGAAAGACAGGGATGCGTTATGGCTTATGAATACGCTTAATTACAGCAACAAAGGTCTGGCTATTGGCAATCCTGACGCTCAGATAGGAAGCCATTTGGTATTAAGGTCTTTGGATCATGTTATAAAGGAGCAGTTCAAAGTAAAGCATTATTTCAGATTTGCCGATGATATGGTGATATTATCCCACGACAAGAAACAGTTGCATGAATGGCTGTGGAGGATAAGAAATTACCTGTGGTATGAAAAAAAGCTGGAGATGAAGAAAAATTACAGAATATTCCCCGTTTCAGAAGGGATAGATTTCGGTGAATTTGTCTTTACTCCCGGTCATACCAAAATAAGAAAGAGAATAAAGAAAAACTTTGCGTCAAAACGTAATAACCCAAAATCAATTACGAGTTATATGGGTATGTTGATGCACTGTGATTCTAAAAACTTAATTAATAAAGTTTTAGTTAATAATAATAGCCACATGACAAAGATTAGTGACTTGAATATAAGGGTGTCAAGAAAGTTTGACGGAAAAGATGTGAAGATAGACAAACTTGTCGATGAACATATAGACATTCTTGATTTCGATGTAAGACCATCCACAAAGAAGGACAATAGCACATGGGTAAGGATGCAGATAATGTTCAAAGGAGAAAAATGCTTTATGAAAGGCGGATACGAAGCGTTAGGAACATTTCTTTCCCAAGTAGACAAAAGCCTTTTACCATTGGAGGATGTTGTCATAAAATTCAATAGGGGCTATTATTTTGACGGAACATTAGATATTTAAAATATGGAAAGAGGTTTGATTTTTGACGAGAAGCCTGCCTTTATCTTTGATTTAGGCACTGGATATAGCAATGTTCATTTAAACATTGAACAAGTTGACGAACCCGAAACGGACGATATGGGAAATATTGTACAGGGAAAGTTCGTCAAAAAGTGGAAAGCCGATGTACAGCGTGTAAAGAACCCTGTATCATACGACAAAACGGTAGATGCCGCCATAAAGGATGAATTTCCCAACGGTGAGGAAGAAGCGGCTCTCAGAAAGGGTATTTTAAACAAACTTGATGCAGATTATGTAAAGCTGAACGAGTTTGCCGAAAGTGTGAAACAATCTTACTTGAAAGGATATGGAAAACAATGATAAACAACAGATAGGTGGGTATTTCTCCACCAAAAACGCTTCAAAGGACGAAGCGTTAAAAGGTTTAGTGGCTGCAAGAATATCAGCATCGGAAGATGTTACCGACAAGGAATACACAGCATTGTCAAACCTTATAAGAGTAGCGACATCGGATGGATGCCGTATCTCATTGGTACAGGAAACGAAAAGCAGATCAAGCAGAATAGCACCAACAGGAATGCTTCTCCCGGCAGGAACGGTGGAATATTTTTCAGTCACACCGGGAAGCAAGGTAAGTGTTACGGGAACAGCAAACATATCATCTATTGAGTAGGACATGGGAATGAATTACAACACGATATTAGCCTCTTTACTTGATGGAATTTCTTTAGCATTGAAAAGCGGAAATTCAAATGTAAATGCTGAGCAGTTCAATTTTCTAACAGATGCAATAAACAAGTCTACCATAATACCATCCTATTTTGATAGAGAAAATGCTATTAAATATCTTGATATAAGTGATACTGAATTTGCACGAATAACATATAAGGGTACTAAATTTCATCCTGTAACACCATTATTGTCTCCAGTAAGGGTACAAGGAATGACAAAACCCGTTTATTTGAAAGATTCATTAGATGCTCTCAAGAATAACGGGCTTGTCCGTCCAAAAAAGCCAAGAGGAAAATATAAAACTAAAAACTAGACTACCTCATACGCATACATAATCACACAATCATCTTTATTCTCCATATTAACCGCTTGGAAAATGTTTTCTTCATTATCCAAAGCGGTTATTTTATATGTTCCGTTCATCAGATCAACAGTGTCACCTAATTTTATATAAGCGTACTTGTTTCCACTAGGTATTAAATACGTAATCTTTATTGGATTATTATTCCATTTTTTTAATTCTTTCATCTTCAATTCCTCTATTTTAAAATTATTGCGCTAATATACGAATAGGAAAAGCAACATACAAGAAAATAACTTATTTTAACAAGTTTAAACTATCTGAAACACAATAAGTTATACTACGAAATTTTTATTTTTGTTTAGACCATCCATGTTGTAAATTTACTTTCGTAAAGATGAGTGCACAGTCTTTACGGGAGTTATAATACACACACATTAAATTACAATATTATGGGTTCAGACAAAATTTTTATGTTCGACAATCCTGCCGCTGGAGAAAGCGCAGGTATTATGTCAATGATTCCTGCACTGTTGCAGAATAAAGGATTAGACCCCAATCTTGTAGCTGCCTTGATGAATGGAAACAAAAATCAAGACGCTTGGGGTGGTGCTGGTTGTTATTGGATCTGGATTATCCTGCTCTTCTTCCTGTGGGGTGGTAACGGATTCGGTAACGGGTTTGGCAATGGAGCAAACGGAATCCCTGCTCAATTGAACAATGAAGCAGGACGTGAATTGTTGATGAATGCTATTCAAGGAAACGGAACAGCTATCAACCAGTTGGCTAGCTCTTTGAGTTGCTCTACTCAACAGTTGCAAAATGCTATCTGCCAGATTCAAGGACAGATTCAGCAAGTTGGTAATCAGGTAGGTCTTTCTTCTCAACAGATCATCAATTCAATTCAGTCCAATAGTGCAGCTATCGGTTCTCAGCTTGCTTCTTGCTGCTGTGATATCCGTACCGCTATCGAACGTCAAGGATGCGATAGCCGATTGGCTACTGTAGAGCAGACCAACACTCTGACTAGCAATGCAAACACTCAGTTCAACATCATATCTGCTAAGATTGATGCTCAAAGCGCAATCATCAATGACAAGTTCTGTCAGCTTGAAATGCGTGAAATGCAAAACAAGATTGATGCTCTGAGACAGGAAAATAGCAATTTAGCTTTAGCTGCTTCTCAGCAGGCACAGACCGCTAATATCGTTGGACAGCTTAGAGCACCCGCCCCTGTTCCAGCATACTTTGTGCCAAATCCTAATTGCTGCTATGGAGGTTATCCGTTCATGGCTGGTTTTGGTGCAGGTTATGCTGCTGGTGACAACTGTGGTTGCAATTGCTAAAGTTTAGTTAAGAGTTCTTTGACTTATTGAATTGGGCTTCGTAATCGGATAAAAACATCCATTTATATCCTTTATGGTGTTTCAATTTGCTTTTACAGCATTCTAAAACAGAAGATAAAATATATCCTTTTCTCTTAGCTTCCATAGCAGAAGGATAAATTTGGATTAATTCATTATCTTTTAATTGAACTACTGGAATACTCTTAGAATTATTTAATTTTCCCTTTTTAGCTAATGAAATTCTTTTCTTTGTTATAGGATTATTCATGTTCATAGAGTTAGTACACCATCTTAAATTAGAGATATGATTATTAAACGGATTTCCATCTATATGGTCTATTGAAGGATAATTATTAGGATTAGGAATAAATGCAGTAGCAACAATTCTATGTGCAGTTATTGCTTTTCTTTCTCTTTTACCTTTATATAAATGGTATTCATATCGTTTATAATTAACTCTATCATTGATTATATTAGGTTTTTTAATAGAAAAAGGAACGATTCTAAATGATTTCCCATTTGAAACTTTTCTCTCTAGTGAAATCACTCTTCCAAATGAAGAAACCATATATAATCCTTCATATCCGATTACGTCCTTCCAAATTTCTCCTTCCAAGGAGATGCTCTTAATAAATTCTTCGTTTGTCATTGCTAACTAGTTTTAGTGATGCTAACATAGAAAAAAGAGGGAAGGGCGTTAGCGAACCCTTTTCAATAGGCTGATCACTCCTATCTATCCCGATGCAAAAATAGTAAAATTTTAAAGAAAGGGAAAAGTTATGAGTTATTTTTTTAATCCTTATATGATGGGATATAACGCTAACCGTTTCAGAGGGGTACATAGACTTGACTTTGGAGGGATACCGTTTGTTCGGACATCTTCTGTAACGACAGATACAACAAATTCAGAGGTTATCTATGGTATTAACCCGTGTCTGTTCAGACGATTGCCAAATCAAGGTATTTTGCTTTTAAGCGTAAATCATGTTCCTGCTGCTGGGTCTGATGCGTATCTTGTTTCTGTAGCTACCACATTGACAAATACCACATCAACATCCACAAGCAAGGTTCCTTTGGTAAACGGTTCTGGGGATCAGATTCCGTCTAGTGAAATTTCACAGGGGAATAAATACTTTGTCTATTACGACAAATGTAATGGGATATTTCAAGTAGTTAATCATATCGTTGCACCTGCTGCTGCCGCACAGGCTAGAAGCACTGTAAAATGATATTAAAAAGTTATAAGTATGTTTCAATCAATACGACAAGGACAGCAGTTTTTCATATTGCATAAAGGGGAAAACCCAAGATGTGATGTGGGCACTGTGGTAAGTGTTTCAAATCCTGTTCCTAAATATCAGAACGGATATACAGCATATCCTCTTCCGCAAAATGAAATGGTTGTGGATGTGAAAGTTAAGGTTGGAGATGATACTCTTGATTTTCAAAAGTTGCCAGCCAATCTTAGTATAGCAGACTTTTCCCAAGTAGGCGGAAATGTGGTTGTATCGGAAAGCAAGGATGCCATCAATGCTGAGATAGAAGCAATGAAAATAAGCAGTGTAAGGGTTGTGGAATCTGTGGAATACCATCAGAAAGTAATCAAAAGCTGCGATGAGATGCTTACAGCATTAAATCCTGCATTTGCCGAGAAGGCACAGCAGGACAAGGAGATGAAGGAACTTAAAGGTGAATTGTCACAGATAAAGGATATACTTGCACAACTTGCTGCTTCTGGTATCAAATTGCCTGATGTGCAACATACAAACAATAATAATAACAACAATAAAAAATAAATACTATGGGTTGGAAAGTATATGGAATGGGCCGTAGCTTTGAAGGTGAAGATATGGACCGGGAATTAGAAAAAGCGTATAAAGAAGGCTATCGTGACGCTATGGAAGAAATGGATGGACGTTACGGTGAGCGTGGAATGCGTAGAAGAATGGACGATGACGGGCGTATTTGGGATGACGATGATGAGTACGGAGAAAGACGCGGAGTCAAAGGTACTGGTCCTTACGCCAGACGTAGACGCTAATTAAATTGGTTTAAGCCCGTAGTGGTTTGCTACGGGCTATCTTTTTAAAAACAAAAGCTATGGAAAGAACGAGATTAGATGTATATGAGAAACTTCCTTCGGGAATGGAAAAATATCTTGCAGAACATGGATGGAATTTCTCAAAGAAATTGTGTGAATATGCCGTTTCTAAAATGAAAGACAGGAACGGTAACAAAATACACCCGTATGACAAAGATCAAGTAGAAGCATTGATGAAGCAATTCAATGTTGAGTTGAAGAATGATGTGGAATACAATAAGGTTTATGTATTGAATATGGTACGTGCCGACTATATGGGTTCATCCATAGTCAATGAGCAATATGCCTGTATGTTTGTAAAAGACTATCTTGACGATGTTGACGGAAGCCCTACCCGTGCTCTTGACGAGTATTATGCAAAGTGTATAGCCTGTGGAACACCTTTCTCTTGGGAGGATTATATCTGATTGCTATGGTACGACAAAGACTATACATTGAGGAATATGATTGGACGGTTGATGTATTCTATTCTGTGGATAAATACTCTTATTTAAGAGCGATATACAGACTGGAATATATTGGCTGTCCTTTTCATTTGCTGAACAGGATAACGGATAAGATAAAGACTGAAAAATACAATTACGGTGTAACGTATTCAAACAATAAGTGCACTGTAATCATTATCAGTCACAGTACGTCTGATGAAGAATTTATGAATACACTGGAGCATGAAAAACAACACATGATTGGTCATATAATTGACTATTATGGCATAAAGCCTTCATCAGAAGAAGCCGGATACCTTGCAGGATATGTAGGTGCTTTATTTACAAAACCTATAAAAGACGAGATTTGCGATTGTTGTAAGAAAAAACTAAAATAAATCATTATGAAAAAGATTTTTATGGCTATGATTAGCGGAAAAAGCAAGGAAGAAGTGTATGATATGCTTACTGATTCAGAAAAAGAAATACTGTTTGGCATTGCGCAAAATATGGGTATGTCACGAGTGGAAAGAAGAAAAATGAAAAGGAAGTATGAAAAGAAAAGATAGGGATTTTACTCCCTATCTGTATGGTCTTACTAGTTTATTCCAATAATGAAAGTATCTATTATTATACATATTTTTATTCTTTAGTAAATACAGGTGAAAATTCTTGAATATACCCAGTAAGTTCGTCTACATGTTTCCTTAGCTTGATATTAATCAACTTTAATAGATATATCTCCCTATATGCTTCCGCTAAGCTAATGGTTAATTCTTCCTTATCCATATCTCAATCTCCTTTCTGTTTAATCCGTTCCAATACATCCCTGTTGGCTTCGAGTATTTCATCGAAAGACGGGATGGGCATCCAATAGATGGGTTTACTATTATGGCATACCCACTTCCCGTTCATTACAAAAGCTACTTCGTAATAATATCTGCCCTCGTAATTAGTCCCAACCAAAACACTTTCTAACTCTTCTGGCAACCGTTCCTTAACGCTTATCCAAGGCGATTGCTTCGACTGCCATTCGGCACCAGAAATAAAGTCAACAATGCAGTACGGTTCACAATGACGCTGCCTGTTTCTGCAATCATTGGAATATTCCCTTGCCGCTTCTTCTACTGTCTGTTTCATATCTCTCCTTTCCACCTATCCTAGAAGCATATACATTACTGCTAGGAATAGATAATAAATTGTTGTTTTACTCATTCCTTTCTCGTTATACGTTAATTTCTAATTTACCCCTATATTTGTTATATGGGCTTTCTACATAAAATTCCCACTCACCAGTAAATCGTAGCCGAAAGACTTGTTTTGCAAGTTCAATGACATCTTCTATTGTTTCAAAACAGTTAGTCAAATCACCTTCATTGTAGTAATCTCCCCATCGTTCCGGGTTTTTGTCTATTTCTTCCTTAGTAAGCGGACGTTTAAGCACAAGTTCATAGATATAATGTGCCAATGGGATATTGTTGTCAAATATCATTTTACTATGTCCTGGCTCTCCGTCACATTCCATATTTACACCTTGAATCTTTATCCTTCCGTAATAATGTACAGCGTTGGAAGAAATGCCTCTGAACGTTGTAATTTCAAGCGTAGCGCGCCTTTTTGGATTACCTTTGGTGTACCCCCAAGACCTTACGGCATGAAGTTTATCATTGGAAAGTATAATATCAAGACCGCATTTATCTGTAAATACATCGGGATAAACATATTGTTCCCCTTGACTTTGTTTTACTATCTGCTCTAATGTCATATTTCCTCCTTTATGTTCCCTTTTAAATTAAATGCAATTGATTCGATATGTGTATTCATCAATCATATCATTACCGATAATCTCAGGTAGTTCAAAAAATCTTGTAGCTGGGCAAACATGGACTTCAATCTCTATGCAAAGACCGTCACCCGGTATATAGGCACAACCTACGTTATCGTTCCAATTTATATGCTTTTGGGCTTCTTTAGCTACTTTATCGCAAGCTAATAAGTATTCAGAATATTTACTGTTTGCTCTTTCTATTTTTTTGAATATTATATCGTTCATTTCTATTCTATTTTGAATTAATTCCGTTTTATCTTCATAAATTTACTTGCGTTCTCTTTTCAGTTAATATACTTTTCCTTTTATCTATCAACCGCAAATGCTTGTAATTGATAGAACCTTTATTCACTTTTGTTCCGTCCAATTTCCTAATATCAAAGGAACCACTACTTCTTCTTCCAAAGATGTAATACAACTCTTTTTTGTATTCAACCAAGTCAAACAACCTAAAACCTTTTACCAAGAATGGTGCTTGATTGAGTTTCTTTCTGCCACCTTTCAAGAAATTAGCTTTGTGTATTTGTCTGTTTTGGCATCTTACTTTCTTCTGATAGAAATAATATCCAAGAGGTTTAGACATAGGATTACCACTGATACACCTTGCATCAACATAATGATCTTTAGGAAGATTGTTAGTGATACGGGTATTCTTCGTGATATAGCCAAATGTCATACTTACATTAGGATAGATATTCTTTAGTCTATCATAGAAACTCCATCGCATAATCCCCATAAAGGCAGCATTTCTAAATGACTTTCCACGCTTTACATTTAATTTAAACTCACCTCTATGATATGCCTTGTGACAAGTTTCACAAAGGGTAATCAAGTTGTTTGGACTATCACCTCCAGTCTTTCTGCTCTCTATGTGATGCACATTCAAAACTTTATCTTTACTTTTACCCTTACAATGTTGGCAAATATGATTATCTCTAAATAACACATATTCACGCACATTGAAGAAATCAAGTTGTTCTCCTTGTTGGTATTCACTGCCAGATATACTTGGATTATTAATCTTCTGTATATCAAAGGAAGCCGTTTCAACTACGATATTAGTTATTGGTAGGAACTTATGTATCTTCTCAACAATAGTCAAATGAGTTTGGATTTTGTTTTCAATAGATGGTGCTATCCAACCTTTACGCTTGGAAGATACCCTATTATTAAAACGAGCCTTGCGATAACGAAGTCTACCCCTACGAGTTCTTCTTTGCTCCCTACGAGTAGATAACTTATCCACAATATCGTTTCTCAATTCCACATCTGCCGCATACAATTCCTTCTCACTTGTTGTTGCTGAAATGCCGATATGCTTGCTACCAGCATCTACGCCCAAACTTACGGGCTGTGTATAATCTGTTGTGTCATAATCCAATTGAATTGCAAACGGAATACGACACACAACATGGGCTAGACTGTTTTTTAACAGCCTTCTCACCTTACCAAACCTTTCAGTTGGCATAAGTGCTTGTCCTTGTTTGTTAATTACGTAAACCATTTACTATAAGTCGGATTTCTCCGTTAAATGCTCATCGACAATGTTATGGAGAGGTTTTCCGTCAGCAACACTATTCCTACCCCACAGAATTGTTTAATCACTGACCTTAGAGCAAGGAGCTTGAGCAAACACCCCTTGGTAACTATATATTCTCTCCTAACGTAGCACCCGAAGTGCTTAGTCTAATCAACTTGGGATTTTAGCCTAGTGGGTAGTTGACCAGTTAAAATATTTTTAGTTTTATTTGATACGCTTGCAGTAATATATCTGTTCGTGGTTCTTATATCAGAATGACCAGCCATAGATTTCAGTTCTCCTTCTGGTATTCCCATATTAGCCCATCTTGTAATAGCTGTTCTACGTCCTGTATGTGTTTTGATGAACTGGTACTTCGGGCCTTTCATAAGTACATTTGCCCGTCTTACAAATACCTGCTTGTTTATACCTGCTCTACATCCAAGAGTTGGTAGAACTTCATTCATAGTAGTCTTTAAGGAAGATTCTATGTTGTATTTATCGAACGATCTAACCTCTTTTATCATTTCTATAATCTTGGAAGGTACAGGAACCTCAACGTTCTTACCTGTCTTTTTTGATATATACGAAATAACATTTCCTTCCATCATAGAATCTTTCAATCTGAAAATATCGGAATATCTCATGGCAGTATAGCATTGTATCAGAAACAATTTCTTTACAATTTTTTCCGTAACGTCAAATGACTCAACATTCCAGAATAATTCTATTTCTTCCTCCGTAAGAGATATATTTGAAGGAGATTTTACGTCTAGAGAGATAATATAATCATTGATATATTTACTCATCTCTTTTGATTCGGACAATATTCTTTTAAGCATTAAAAGATATGCCTTTTGGGATGATTCGCTTATCTTTCTCTTTGATTTTATAACATTGATCATATCATCTATCATGTCACGATTGACAGGCTTTTCAACGGACGGGACTTCCTTGAACGTAGGAATGGCATCATTAAAATCATACTCGTCATAAAGCTGATTGGTAAGATATGGCATTATATGTTTGGATAATGCTTCAAATCTTACCTTTCCGCTTCTTGTCTTTGTATTATTCAACTTTTCTATCAATACGCCTACAGTCATAATTGAAGGGCTATATTCGTTCTGAATTGTTTCAAGCCTGTTTTTTAAATCCTCAATCAGACTGTTCTGTGATTCTATAGTCTTGTTTAACCTATCTATTGTTTCAGCGAGAATCTGAATTGTTTTTTCTTTATCTTCCATATCTTATATATTTTTGTTGCAAAAATAATAAAACTGTATATTCGATAGGTTAAACGATAGTTAGCAACTCTTAAAAATGTTTACTACGCCCATTAATTTATAATCTCTCTCTTCATTAATGATACATATAGGAGCATTATTATCAGGATTGGTATATGCCAATGTAACATAATCCCCAGGGAACACCTTCAATGCGTTAATCATTTTTTCAATATTCAGATTGCAATCCAAACGCCCTTGACAATGATCTTCAATTCCGACATTTTCCGAAATTTTATATCCTGCATCATTTGTGTATGTTATATCCATTTTATTATCTTCTTCCCTGCAAACAAAATGTGATATATTATACACATCTGACATTACCTTTATTCTTGAAAGGGAATCTATCAAGTCGCTAGTTCTTGCTTTAATAAAGTAATTAAAGTTTGATTTTATATTGTCTACCAATGGTGTGTAGTTTACAAACTTAACCTCCATCAGCGTACAATTAAAGACAGAACCGAAATCCCCATAAGATATGGACATCACCCTTTCATCATCAGATACAGAAACAGTTACATTTTCTTCTGACAACATTTCAAGAAAAGATAACGCTTCCTTTACCGATGTAGGCATTACATTTATGCACAAGTCCTTTGATATATCCGGCTGACATTCTATAACATCTCTTACAAATACAATCTTATCGGACGAACATATATCAATGCAATTATTGGAACAAATAAAATTTATCCCCACTCCACTAAGGCTGGTCACAACGTCACTGATATCATTAAATCCTATATTCCTTTTTAATGCTCTATACAGATCATTCCTGTTCACGTTGACCCTTATCCCGGTACCACGCTTACCCATTTTAATATCAGGATAAGATTCTACATCTTCCGCAAAGAAAGATGCCTCACTGCCATTGTAAGAGAATATTATATCCTTATCATATATCTTTACCGTAACAATGGAATCCTTTACTGTTTTGAGCAGCTTTACAAGTCTTATCCCGTCTACTGCAAACTCCTGTCCGTCATTGCAGTCTGAATCAACAACGGGAATAATCAAACGCATCTCATTAAGGTTATTGTATGAAGTAACCTCTATTGAATTTTCTGATGATACATATTTAAAACGGAAACATTTCAATATCGTCAAGCCTGTATCGGAAAGACAGGCTTTGGCTGAGTTTAACGTTGAATATAAAACTTTTCTATCAAAAACTATCTTATTCATAAATGTAAAATTCAAATGTATTCAATCCAAGAAAAATGTTCTCTTTTATCAATGTAATCCATATCGTTCTCGTTATTATAGGCTTCCTTCTCAAACGATATGTTTCTATACGCATTACCTTTTTGTGTAAGCCTGTACAGCCATTCCAAAAGATACAAAATGTAAAACGGAACATACAAAAGTTCTTTCATTTGTTTTGTATGAATCTCTTCGTGATTGTAATCGCTTTCACGCATCGTACATCCTTTTCTTACGAAAAGAATACCAAACAAATTTATACACTTGTACCCCTTAAATGGAATTATTTTGTTATATATAACTTTCATTGAAACAGTTCTTTAATTATTTTTTCAAAACTTACCTTTGTAGTGCTGTTACGCATACAATAATCTTTTATCTGTAGTGTATTTGACATCCCCGGCTGACCACACTCGATAGCGTCAAGTATATTCCACAACATTTCCTTAGACCATACAAAATATCCTCTAAAGAAATATGTAGCCATCACATCAGCCTGTTCTATTATATGATTACGGTCATGGTTACTGTCAGGCATTTTAAGTTCTATGCCATATATCTTACCGTCATGTATATAAGCAAGGTCAGGCATACTTTTTTTTGCTCCTAGAGCACGGAACTCAGCCGACTTGTTACCACTTACAGCAGGATGGAGAAGTTCGGAAAAGAATGCTACAAGCAATCCCCTGCATCCTTTACCTTCCTTCTCGTTCCTATAACTAACTACTATATCTTTCTGCATTTTCTTTTCTTCCGCAGACCGTTTTTCCTCAGCCATAATAAAAAAAATTGTATTTGGCAAAGGTATCACGAAATGGCATATATGAGAAAAATAAAAGGTTAAAGTTTGTTATCAACCATCTCAAATCCTTCACACATGTCATGTCCGCTATTTCTTATCTTCATGGCAACATGTTTATCAAACCAAGGAATATAGCAGACGTATCCAACAAACAATCCATCCACAATAACCGTGTATCTATGCTTGCAGCGACAGCAACAATACTCTCCGTTTCTGCAAGGCTTTGTATTGCTATTTTGCAAGATCATCCAAAGAAATGTTTTCTGACAAGAAATCGTCCGTGCATTGTTTTACCACATCATCGAACCGCAAATCGCAATACTCGTCAATCCAGTCGCCTATGAAGTATAGTTTGTTGCTTCCTGCAATAACGCCAAACAGAATAGGGTCTTTTCTTTTTTCCACCTCTTCTTTTTTCTTGTCAGACGGTAAATCTGTTCCGTTATTATCAAAGTCATAATGGAGGATAACATAGTTGTCGAATATTTCATATTTGTCTATGTCAGTCTTTTTCCTAATTATGTCAAATGGTATGATTCTAGTATAGTCAGAAATATAATCAAGGCATAGATTTTTCGGACATCCTTTTGCAAACTTCATAAGATTTTCCTCTGATATAGCCTTGTATAATCCTTTGCTAAACAATATGCTTTCGTATTTGCATATCACCATGTTTCGGAACAGCTTTTCTTTTAAGGCATATTGACCGGACCTTTCAGCATAACCTAGCATCAGTATATAGTCTTTTATCCTATCCCTGTATTGCTTCATCTCGTTCTCTGTCTGTATCTTAACCTCAGAAAAGAAATGTATTACATCAAACTTGGATCTTCTGTATTCGTCTACATAATCCTTAACTTTTTTCAACCATGAACTTTCCTTATGTTTTCTGTCAAAAAGAGAGGTTCTTACCTGATTGTGCTCCTGGTTTGTTTTTACAGAATCAAGCATTGTCGGTGAAACGGTAAGATTAAATTCCGCGACTCCTTCCTTATCATTGCTTTCCATGTACTGTTTAAGAAAATCATAAGACATTACACTTGGATTAGGATCTTTCTGCTCTATAACGGAGTATTTAGGCAGATTAAAGTCAAGCCTTATCGTTTCGTGAAACAAGGCAATTTTACCATCGTTATTAAGTAAATTCTTTCCCATGATTAAATGTTTAAGTATTGTTTTATTTCTTTTTCTAACTTGTCCAATGTACTGTTTACCAATCCATCCCACTCTTTCCCGTATAGAGGTATATCTCTTTTTATTGTAGAATGAAAACTAATTTGATTACCTAAAGGAAGATCAAAATATACGATAAAAGAAACTCTTTTATTTTTATCCTCTGAACGACCAAAAGGTAGTTGTATATTTTTGTATAATTCGATAAGTTTACCAATCAAATCTTCTTTCTTTGCATACATCTTTTCCGAGTAAGGAAACGGAGCACCTTTAGCCTTTATATTATAATCTTGTAATTCCAATGCAACACGGTAAATTTTAGCTGTAAAATCTCCTTGTTTTATCTTTTTATTAAGCAGTAATTTCACCTTTCTTGTACCTATGCCGCACATATTTTCACGTTTTAATTTTAGCATGGCTACCAATTTCCTGTTTTTCTCCAAGGCTTCTTTCTTTGCTTCCCTTTGTCTTTTACAATCTTCTATTACAGATACACAATCTTCTTTTATTCCGAAAACATCCATTCCGCCAAAACAAAATGTTTCGATATCTAATATTGTATTCTTTTCCATTCCAAGAAAGTCTACAAGCCTTTTGTCTATGCCAAAAATATTCGTGTAATGTCTAAGATGTGACACACAAACAATATATTCAGGATTATGGGAACATTCAATCTCATCAAACACTTCCCAAGGATTAATGTTATTTTTCATAACGCAAAAGTAGATATATTTATTTCACAAAAATATTTTGCAAATGTAAATAATGTTATTTTTTGTTTCTTTGGATATATCCCCATATAAACTTGCTAGAATATCCGCATTCTTTCATGGCTTTACGAAAATCAGATTCCGTATTTCTGATATACAACTGCCGGATCGCCCAATAAACATTATATCCTTTAAGTTCCGCATATTGGAAAAATTGCGTAGGTGTCATTTGTTCAAACTTTAAATCTCCTACCAATTCTTGCAGTTCCGCCATTCTTATTTCCTTTTCGGTTGGATATACATATCCGCAGAAAGGGCATTCCGAAGCTGTTATGGCAATATATTTACCACACTGTTTACACTCTTTCACTCCTTGTATCCCTTCGCATTTCCCCTTATTATGCCATAAAGCCCATTTACGTTCTTTCTCAAACTTACCAAGCCGTGATATGTTACCACCGAAGTCAAGAAGAAATGCTTCCGTTTTACCAGGATGAAGCCGGATTGCTCTACCTGTTGCTTGAATATAGAACTGAACGGATTGAGTAGCACGGTTTAATATACAGACTTCTATACTTGTTTCATCGTATCCTGTAGACAATATGCCACTATTGCATATAACGGTGAATTTACCGTCATGGAAATCCTTAATAAGCTGCTCCCTGTTTCCTGTAAAATGCTTATATTTCTCATATAATGCTAACTCATCTGGCTTGTTCTTATCTATGCCTGATATGAGAAATTTTGCAGGAATACCAGCTTCATTAAACTCGGCACACATCCTTATCGCATTTGCCTGTGTGGCATCAAAACAGATTGCTTTCTTCATCGGGCAGATACGCATATAGTTTTCAATCACCCCCTTGTACTGTACAGACTTGTTGAACACCGCACCCATCTGCCTGCTATCGAAATCACCTGTGCGATAATCGGTATTAACCTTAGACAAGTCGGGCGCATCAACTGTAAACGTTCTCAACTTGGTTATGTTTCCCCGGTCCATCATATCCTGTATCTGGGCGGTTTCTACAATCTCTTCATAGTTCATGCCAAGCTGCCTTTGGTTTCCACTTCTCATCGGGGTTCCTGTAAGACCTACTACATACTTATCATCAAGCAAACCAGACTCAAAGAGATAATCCGCGTCAGACGAATGCGCTTCGTCTATCAGACAGAGAGATACACTTTTAACCCATTCAACCCATTCGGGTTTTTCGAGCCTTCTACGGAGAGTTTGAGCCATTGCGGATACTACTAGACCTTTAGGTATGTTCCTGTGTTTAGGAGAGATGTATTCAGCCTGTATGCCAACTCTTTCCAACGTTCCCCCTGTCTGTGTCATAAGTTCAGATCTGTGGGATACGATAAGCACCTTATTCCCCTTTTCAACAGCACCTTTAGCCATAAAACTCATTATGACCGTTTTGCCGTAACTTACACAGGCTGAAAATATGACGTGCTTATGATTAGTCAGGGCATTTCTCAGACGGGTTATCCCCACCTCCTGGTAATCTCTTAGCTTTATTTCGTTTGTACTCATCTTCTTGTATGATTCTTTCAAGTTCTTTTTTCAATGCAATCACAAAAGCCATGCACTCTTCTCCTTCAAACTGCTTGACAAACTGCCTGGCGGAATCTTCATAATCAGGAATACATTCCTTTTTGAAATATTCCTCATTGTCTTGAAGAACCATCCAATCCTCGAAGTGGTGGTTTGGTTTTTTCTTAAATATATGCAGCAAAATGGCAGTGTCACTATTTAGTTTGATTAGCTTCCTGTCGTAGTTTTCAAATTCGTCAACGTAATCCGTATTCATCTTCGTAAAACAATTTAAAGTTTCTCCATCTATGCCCGTTTTTCCCCTTACAGAAAGAACTGCATGAGCGTTGTGGCATACCTAATTTCCTCTCACAGTCACAACAGGCTTCAAAGCATAGAAATCTGTTCGTGCCATCCTCTATCGCAATGACAGCCCTTGTATTGTTTCTATGACCGAGATAAGAACCGTTTTCCTTTCGTTTTTTAATGAGTTCCTTCATAAGAACTCTTTTCTTTTCACGTTCCTCATCCGATACTTCCCTTCCTTTCTTGAATCCGTAATTATGACCTTTGACGAACCTTCCTTTTTCGTCACGGTAAGATATTGGATAATCTATCCATAATTCGCTAATTGCTGGCATTGAAATCTAACTTTAGTTTTACAATTTCGTCACTCATGGTATGTACTCTTTTCAGCCATGCCATTTTCCATGCTTCTTTTCCTATGCCATATATACGATATATATCATCTCCTGCATCATCAAATTTGATAGGAGTGCAGCTTGTTGACTTACATTTCGTTCCGTCCATAAGTTCAACGTCACCTACACCCCCATTGAGCATGATAAAGTTGATATTGTTTTCTATGGCAAGATAGGGGATGATTATTTCATCCCCACGATTAGGTTTGTTGTGCTTGATTAATGTAGTCATAACAATTTAGACAATAAATCTTCAAATTTATCTTCATACCACAACGGTTGTGTTTCTTTAGGATTATTCGGGCTTACTTGGTTTTCCCCATAATAAAGACCTTTTTCCGTGATTGATTTGAATCGTTTTTTCTTACCGTGTGAAGAATTTCTGCTCAATTCGCAGAGGTATCCTTTTTCGATAGCAGCCTTGTTAAATGCCTGTGCGGAAATTTTAATTCCTTTTTCAGATAGTAACTCAGAGGCAGACTTTAGTATCCCTTTTGATGATGTATAATCAGGAAGAGATATATTTAATGGGTCAAGTATTTGTTTTGCGATAATCAACTTTGAATTATCATTTAAGTTCAAAAACTTTGCCGCCCATGTAGCTGCATTCATTTTATCCGATATGGTTGGTTGATTGTCAATTGACTTATCCTCTATAACCTTATTAACGGTATGATGGAATACTTGTCGGTAAATCTCAAATACCGATCTTGCTTTTCTTGCAATAAAAAATTCAAGACATGGAACAGTAATATAATAATCAATTCTTCTTGAATACCCAACGCCATTTTTGCATTCAACCTTTTGAGTTATTGCCTGATAATCAACGTTTTCAATAAACTTTTCTTTAAGTTCATTTACTGCTTTATGTTTGTATTGATAAACAAGCATCCATACATCATCAAAATTTACCGGAAATTCGTTATCAGATTGTGATAGCTTTAATATTTCATTGAAATACGCCTTAATTTCGCTTTCACTACTTTCTTTAGATAATGTTATATTTGTTGACATATTATTAACTTTTTGTGGTAACTCCGCAATTACCCGTTACGTATTTGAAACACCAACAAAGTCATTAATTTTGCTTATTGGGTATTTTTTTGCATCACGTTCGTTGAGTGAAAGATAAGCTAGAGCCATTTGTAACTTATCTTCCATCCTGTCTATATCGTCTTTATAATCGCATCTGTTAAGTTCCCAATACAAAAGCCTTGACGGATCATTAACCGGGCGTAAATCAAATGGATCATCATCAGATTTACCGTCATATACGATATAATACATTTTATCCACATCGGGATGGGAAAGAAAATGCGACATTAGCTGCCAATAGTATTCTTCTATAGCCTGTTCCTTTGTGGCTTCTCTCAAATATTCAATCTTACTTTCAGAAGTAAAGCATTTCACTTCTGCTATATAAGATAATTTACCATTGACATCAAATCCATATCCATCGGGAGAATCGCCATATCCATCATAGATATTATCGACAAAAACAATTTCGTCAAAATCATCCGCACAGGACATTAGTCTAGAGAACGTGTTATGGTTAAAACACTCGATAGCGTCTTTTTCATGATCCTTTCCCCACTCCATATCAGAAGTGGATATATGTCGGCATGGTTTGTTTAACCTTCTCTCCCTTGCAACCTGATAAAGATAAGAGATAGCTGTATCTCCGAAAGGAACATCAACTGTCTTTCTCTTTACACCCTGTTTTTTTGCAACCTCTAGTTCGGAAGGTGTCATTTCCCTTCTCCCGGAAACCATAAGTTTTCCAATGGCGGAAGAGGTGATTTTACCACACCTCTTCATAAGCCATAATTTTTCTTTTTCTTCTGCTTCCATCATTTCTTAGTCGCTTCGTTAAACAATTTCATAGCGTCCGCGTCTACATCATAGCTTGCCGTGATGTATCCAATGTCGCATTTTCCACTTTTCAATGCTTCCAATGCAGCCTTGAATTTATCAGAGTTCACTGTCATCTTCTCTTTCTGTGGCGGTGGCGGAACATCACGCCCTATACGCAATCCGTAAACCTTTCCTCCATCGCTTGGGTCACGTGTCAGTTCCTTGCATAATATTACACGGAAATCATGGATGGTTTCAGGATAATCAGTTTGTGCCAGCTTGGTAAGGCGTTTGCGGTTCGTACTGTTCAATAGCATAGGTTTAGGAACAAGGTTTGTTTCTTTAAAGTAAGCAATCCATGATGGTTTCTTGCTACCTTGTACCTTTGCATTCTCATCCCATACGATATGGGATATTGTAGCAATAATAGACTGACCGTTAGGGAGTATTTCTACTCCCACATAATCAGATTGACTTCCAGTTCTCCAATGATGGAAAACCTGATTTTGTTGTTCGTTTGCCATATATATACAATTTAACTAGGTAAAACTACAGTTGAATTTCCCGTTTTGTCTACAATGACGCTCTTTCCGCCTATGACAGCTTCCGTCTTGTGTCCACTTGGGTATTCCGATAAGCAGGAATCATTTTCCGCTTCATACGGATATACATCCATGATGGCGGTTTCGGCTATGGATGAAATCACATAGTCTGCCATTGTGCCTTTCATTCCTTCGTCAAGTTTCTTTACAGCATCTCTCAAATCTGCTGCCTGAACAAGCATATAGCATGATGTCTTTTTCTCCGCTCCGCTTTTTTCGTCCAGAGTGATGTAATACAGCTTACACTTAAACCATAAATCGGCTGCATCTTCCTCAGAGGGGAACAGTTCGCTGTAATTGGAGCGTTTAATGTCCGAAACAGTGAACTCGCCACTAATAAACGGTGTCATTTCCGATATAATACGTGCTTCCGCCTCAGTGAAGCTAAGCGCATCAACCAGGTATTGCTCACTTACTTTCTTATTCATCCCATTTTCTGCTACTTTTTCGTAGCGAATTTTACACTCAAAAAATGTTTTCATGTTTATTGTTGTTAATAATTATCTTAATCAAAATTAAAATTATCCTCACCACTTGGTTCTTCTTCCGGCATATCATTACCGAAATCCATCGGAATGAACCAATCTGAAATATAGTCTTGCATGATTTAATCCTCCTGTTCCTGCTTAAAATATTTGTAATTTATCTCTCCATTTACGATCATTTCCATAATTTCTTCATCGGAAGATGTGGCTATCTTCATCATGAACTCATCTTTCTTCACCTTTTCAATATCTTCATTTTCAGTATTCCCCAACTTTCCCATCTTTTTTGCCTTTTCAGACATATAAGACACAGCATCTTTAGCTATTTTCAAGGCATAATCTGAATCGTATAAAGACATCATGGATTGAATGTATATTCCGTTAATCCTGTCAAATATCTCCTGTTGGGGAAGGCTTAGAAACTTTGCCGTATTCGCTCCCATCATCACCTTTATCTGCCAAGATGTTTTTATATTCACTATGTGAAGCCATCCCTCTTTGATAGGGCTTTTAACTATATAAAAGTCACCTACAATATATCCTTCGTCTATATCTTTCTTTTTCATAACTTGTATTTTTCCAAAGCAAGAATAATTTTATGATCTTCAAAGGCTGATTTTATTGTATCGTCAATCATTTTGTTGTGCGTTTTAGAATCTATGTCCAATTCTGAAACATTGTATCCATTGTCAATCTTGTTCTGAATACTGAAATAATAATTTCTTATTGTCAGTACGTTATTATGTATTTCTTCGCGTGTCATTTTCTGGGTAAAAATTTATTTTTAACAAATGATAAAAGCATCACGGATATTTCATCGGCATATCTTGCAAAATCATCCTGGTATTTCTCGTCAACATTGTTATCCATCCATAGTATTTGATTCTTTGCCATAGTACCTACCTTTTCAAGCGTTTCAAACATTTGAAGGCTAGATCCGGGGAGTGTTTTCTTTAGCATTTCATTCAACTCTATGGAAGAAGAATGGATAATATCAGCACAAAAAGCAATGGCGTTGACATACATCATCCAATCCATTTTCTCATCATCAGACATCTTCTTGATAATATCCATGCCCCTTACATATTTACCGTCAGGATAAGCCTTGATATATGCTTCCTGAAACTCCTTTATCTTGGCTGTTACACGAGAGCATTCAACCATACGGCCTTTCTTGATAAGATCGTTCTGCTGCTTGCGCAACTCCTTCATCTTTTCCTCTCTCTCACACTCCTGTATTAACAAATGTCTTTCCATCTTCTATTATTTTTATAAGTTCTTTAAACTGGTCCGCAATTATCTCTAGTTTTCCCTGTATCTTCTGATTCATATTCCCGTCCTTGTAGGAACTCTGAAATCCTTCATAACGTGAATCAATGCTGGAATAACAGAATGAATCAGACGTGATGTTTACCATCGTATTGTCACCGTCTATGAACGGTTCTGGTATGTCTACTTTTATCATCATAGCAATCCGAAATAACTGTCTAGTTTATCAATCGTTTTATCTCCATCAGATAGGACATACTCAATTACTTCACGTCCTGAAAGTGTTACTCTCAGTTTGTCCACAGGCTGAACATTGGCTATACCTTTAGAGTAATTGTTATAATGAACAATCTCCCATCCTTTTATGGATGATAGCATTCTCCGTTTGCCACACAAATTTATAGCTTTTGGAGTAAATTCCTTCTCTTTCTTATCCATAATCAATCGTTTTTAAACTTTTTAAACATCTCATCTCCCAACACTCCGCTAATGAACATGGTAAGTTCTACTTCCCATTCATCTTCCTTGCCCTTCACGAACGGATAAGTAAGCTGATGCCATTCGTGGTAATCAAACAGCTTCATGCGAAGCGGATAATAATCAAATATTTTCTTGTTTCCATAAAACACACGGATATGATTTTTCTTAATATCCGTGTAAGACAAACCGTAGTAATCCAGTATCTGGTAGAATTTGTCCATAGGGGTAAAATTACACTTCATTTGATATATTCTTTTAGTTGTTTATGCAACGATTTCATGTATGCTATTATTGTGTCCGCATTAGGGTCTGAAAAGTCAACATCCTTTACGCTTTTCAACTTTAGTCCATACACTGAAACAACAATAACTTCTATGATGTTATGTTCTCTATATTCAAAGTACAACACATCTTTAATGCTAGATGTATTAATGATGGGAAAGTTACCAATTTTTATTAAAGATTTATACTTACCTAACATCATTGAAATTATTGACGTTATATCGTTTTCTACAAAATCAAAAAACATATTCTCGTCATCTCCGCAATCTACTGTTTCAAGAAACATATAAATAACATTCCACTCTGATTTTACGTGAAAAGTATTATCTGACTTGTCTACAAAGATACCATCACCAAATCCCTCCAACGCTTTTTCGGAAGCGGTGTACCCTAACCGTTCAAGTCTGTTTCTTATGTCGCTTGAATCCTTTCTAATCAATACCTTCATGGCAAATATTATGTTTAATTACTATTGTCGATTGCTTCGGTAGACTAACCTGTTCACTGTTTTCCTTGTTGGTCAAAATATATCTTTCCCCAGTATCACTAAACAGGAAATCATCTTTTACAAATGGTATTTTCTTTCCATCATACCCTACAATAAAGCAGTTTTGAAAAATTTCTAGTAGAATCATGGTCTTTTGTTTTTAGCGCATAAAGAAAAAATAGGTTTGACATGAAATGCGTTTCTTACAATCCAGTCGTAATCTACGCTTCTCGGATCTCTTTCAATACTCCAAAGTTTGCTGGCGTAATTAATATTGCTTTTCAATAATCTGATTTGTCGTTTCTGTCTATATATAACAATGTAAGGACAGAATACAATCATCATTATTTCTAAAAACTTTTTCATTGTTTTTCACTTTTATGGTTAATAAAATCGGGGGAACGCTTTCCCCCTAAACTTTTATTAATATGCTTGCTTCTACACTCAAACATGATGCAAATATAGTCAATAAAATGACATATTATCAAATGTTTTAAAATATATATTGTTAATTAACTTTTATTAAGTACAATGTCAGTCATTTCTTTATAGTTTTTATAATACCAAAAAAATCATTATTTTTGCAAAACAATCAAAATACGTAATATATGGCAAAGAAAGTAATTAGGGTGAATGTAAAATCCCCTAAAGTAACATCAAATAAAAAGGCATCTCCCATAAAGGTCAAGATAAACATGAAGAATACGGGAGGATTACAGCCCACAGGAAAACAGAAATTATAATCTACAACAGTTTCTAAAACCATCGGTTATAGATTGATGATTATTTATATTCCTATCTCCGAATCGTTGATGTAGATACAATGCAATAAAGAAACATACAGTTACAAATCCTATTGATATATACGAATAAAACATAGTGCATCTCACGTCCTCAAACACCACATTATTAAATACAATATCCAGTATTGCGTATATAAACATTTCAATGACAAATACTCTATGGTATATACAAAATAAAAACACCTTTGACAACACATAGAACAATATTGCATTAAACAGTTTGGCGTTAAAGAATATGGTAAGATACTTGTCCGAAAACGGAGTGGCATACTGAATGTACTCCAATGTGTCACCATCATAATACTCAATAATATCACCTGTGCCAACAGAGTGTATAACCTCACACTGATGGACAAGTATAGCAATACAGAACAATATAGGATAACATCTTATCACCCAAATAAGAAACGTCCTGTAGAAATTGTTCAAACTTTCCTCTAGCATTTTGTCTTTCATCTGACCCTTCTAGCTAAATTTCTAATAATATCTTCTTTCGTTCTCCCTTTCAACAGGCTAAGATCTATTGTTGCAGAACCCACCTTTACGCACCCATCAGATATGTATTGCTGAACACGTTCGTTCACAAGATAGTCAGCACCAAGCATGTCCAATTTAGACAGTCCTTTCACATCATTTCTTCTGCTTAACACAAATCCACCTACCGTTCTCCATATACGCCTGTATTGGCTTATTCCGTCCTTTACAGGCATGATTATGTCGTTTTCAAATAAGGGTATTCCGTTCATGTCAAACACGCCTGTAAACCATTCTACAACGCAACCACTGCTATCTCTTACACGCCCATAAGCATCTATGGATACATCGTCAATAAGAAGTTCATATCGCCCCGTTACTCCATTAAAAATACGGAGTAACGGGAAATTAATGTCACTACTGTTCATTTCTTTTCAATTTATTCAAAACACGTTCATCTCTTTTGAAATCTTCCCCGATTTGCTTCTTGCTTTCAATGATCTGCTCTACAAGCATTATGCACTCATTTCTTATCTCTTCGGTTTCGTTATAACCGCAAGCCTTGTCAACTAGTCTTTCGATGTTTGACTTGGTATTAGAAAGCTGTTTGCAGAGAATTTTTAATCGGAAATAACAAAAATCAATTGTTGCTATCTGCTCTATTCTTCCCATTTTTTTTAATTATTTCAAGACACTCCTTTAATCCATCATCAAAACCATGCTTGTACCCCTTAGCGTATTCTCCAATGTTATACACCGCCATTGCAAATACAAACAGAATAATACCTAAAGCCTTATGCCAACCGGGAAGGGATATGGAAAACGGCTTAAATGTAATTGTTAGATCTCCGACCCATAATAGGGCGATAATACATATAATTGTAAATATAATTGTTTTCATAATCATATAAGTTTTAATGCTTCCTGTAATCCTGCTTCCAGTGCTTCCTCGTAGCTATCCCATTCCTCTCCATCATTTGTTCCTTTATAAGCAGAACTGATTATATGAGTCCCATTGTCAGCTTTAGATATTTCGTATCCATAGCCACAAGCACAGTTATATACACATATATGAATATTTTTGGTTTCACGTAACCACTTTTGGGCGACGGATTGCGGAGGAACAGATAGGTATTTATAACAATGATGCAAAGTGGAAACATCTATGAAATATTTTCTTTCCTTGAACCCTTTCTCTTTAAGCAGTTTAGCAGTTTCTAATGTTACAAATTCTTCCTGTATCATACACTAAAATATTTTCGGTTCTTCTTTGTATGGAGATTTAACTTCGATAGTCGTGTTTACGGTAACTCTATCTTCGTAATATCCGCTTGCGCTAATCAAAAAAATTCCGTTTTCAAATCTAACATTCGTGATATCGCTATAGCATCCGTCTTTGACTATCATTACCTCTCTATTTATATCTTGCGCAGTAAGCAACAAATGCGCTAAATCCCGTATTGTCATTTTATTTATTTTTTAATCTTATTATGTCAAATCATTCATTGTTATTCTCCTTTACACTCTTTACACTCTTCACAATGTAATTTATAAGCATGGGCAAACATCCCTAACGTAACAGGATCAAAGTAAAAATCTGCCTGTTTATCTTCTATGACAACTGAAACACATAATTGGCCGTCGCAAAAGTTAATATATGCTTCTCCACCTCCATCCCCTCTAATGGAAAAGGTTTGTGTCTCTACACTATCCATGATTCTCCTCCTTTAGTCTTTTAATTAGGGCATCAGCGCAATTAAGCGAATATTTAGCGACTACCTCAGAATTAACACAATAGTCGTTTGCTATAACAACTTTAATAATGTCTTTTGCCAATTCGTATCTACGCTGTTCCCAGTCGATAGCTGAATTTCCAAGATTTAAAAAGTCAAGTTCACACTCTCTGAATACCATATTATCACATACATATATGTTATCTCCACTATGTAACGCATTGGTATTTGTTTTCGGAATTACATCCACCAAAACCCCTGTTGATTTTACTCTTGCTTTCATATTTAATATTCTGATTTAATAATAGTACCAAATGAACGATACCTACGCCAAACTATATTTCCACGCTGAATACTAGTAAGCCAATCACAAGCCTTAAAAACTTGTCCTACATTATATAGGAATGGGCGTTTTTGTATTTTTCTTTTTATTCTTGCTTTCATATTTAATCGAAATACATTACTTTCTTACCTATACATACTTTGAACCTTGAAAGACATTCGCTATATTGTGTGATATGGTTAGGATTATATTTGTTAACAAAACATCCAGTACGTTTATGGTATCTGACACAAGCATTTTCAGGAGATTTAGCCAATACATCTTTTTCATCTATAAAATCAGAAAACAAATCATCTCTGTATGATACCTTATACCACTTAACTTGGTTTCTTATCTTTTTTAAAATACTTTGCTTTCATTGTTCCTCCTTTGTTTTAATATCCGTTACTTTACCACGACTGACAAAATAGAAACATCCCATCACATTACACAGGTATGATTCATGCTCCATCTTACACTCTTTGCATTCTTTACACAATGAACATTCACTGCAATCGAAATTTTCATTGAACGTTTTGCTCATTTCATGCAGCACTCCGTCTATTATTATTCCGTTATTTATTTCCATAATCAAATACAATTTCTCATATATGTTTTCCTATCAATCATACCGTTTTCTGATTCTTCTACCAAGCCAAAGAATGTATTAGCATAACAAACATGCTCGTCTATCATTATACATATTCCATCAGACGGATAATATTCACATGAAACATTATCATCCCAATCTATATGTTTTTGTGCTTCTTTGGATATATCATCACAAGCAATCATATACTCTATGTATTTATTAGATGCTTTTCTTATTTTGTCAAATATATTTCCTTTCATGATTTTCATCTATACACCCATCATCTTTTATCCATTAATCGCTTCATTTAACTTTTCCTCAAACTCCGCAATGATACAATCTGCATCACCGCCATGTACCCAATTCTCTAAAACGAAGGAAAGAACTTCGATAGCTTGTTCTTTCTGCCACTCTGCGCCAGCGATAAACCCCATATAATATGCTGGAAACATACTTCCACTGCTTCTACTTTCTGCGAAAGAATGAGCGGCTTCTTCTACTGTCTGTTTCATATCTATCTTGTTCAATAATTTCTTCATTTTTAGGATTATCCAGTGAGCTACTCACGCCTAAAGGCATGAGCTTCTTCCTGTTTCTTCCTGTCATTGCTTTTTATGACAGTCCACAGGCTTAACTTTCCCACGCTCCGTGGGTAGGGATTTTAAACCAAATTCCTTTATATTGCAAGCTGCATTGAAGTCACGGTCATGGTGTGTGCCACATTCCGGACAGATCCAACTGCGCTCGCTAAGTTTCAATCCTTTATACACATAGCCGCATTTGCCACAGGTCTTTGAGCTTGGGGCAAATCGGTTTATCTGAATAAGGTTCACGCCATACCAACTGCATTTGTATTTAAGCAGCGTAAGAAACATCCCGAAAGATGTGTCACCTACTGCCTGTGCCAAGTGGTGGTTTTGCATCATTCCTTTCACGTTCAAATCCTCCATGCAGATGGTACGCACTTGGCTGTCGTGCGTCAGTGCATAGGTGATTTTGTGAAGGTTATCCTTACGGCAATTGGCAATATGTTCATGCAACCTAGCTACGCGGATGCGTGCCTTGTTTCGGTTGGCAGAACCTTTCTTTTTGCGGCTCAACCGCTTTTGAAGCAATTTTAAACGGTCAAGGCTTCGTCGCAGGTTTTTCGGGTTGTCAAACGTTCTCCCGTCAGAACATACGGCAAGTGATTTGATACCCAAATCTATGCCCAAACACGTATCGCCATGTATCGGTGTTGTCGGAAGTTCTTCAATGTCCGTGTCAACCAATACGGAAGCGAAGTATTTTCTCGATGGCGTCATGCTGATGGTGACGGTTTTAACCGTTCCCTTGAATTTACGGTGAAACACAGCAGGAATATCCTTTACTTTCGGTATGGTGATTGTTCCTTTGCCGAAATCAACGACACAATGCTGGGGGCACTGAAAACTCTGTCTGTCCTTTTTGCTTTTTAACTTAGGAAAGCCTACTGCATGAGTATCACGGAAAAAGTTCTTAAATGCGGTGTCAAGATTGCGGATGGAATTAATAAGGGCTTGTGAATTTACTTCGTTAAGCCATTGTTTGTCTTTCTTCAATTCGTTAACCATCATATCCTGAACAGTCTTGTATGATACGGACTTTTTCTCATGTTCATATACTTCAATCTTTAGCTTGAGTGCCCAGTTATAGACAAAGCGACAGCAGCCGAAAGTCTTGGCAAGCAATACCTTCTGTTCGTCTGTCGGATAGATTCTATATTTGTAGGCTCTCAGCATATGTTATTTATTATTAATTGTATTGCAAATATATAATATTATTCTTATATTTGCAAGTGAAAAAAACTTTTTTTTATGACTTTAGCACAAAGATATACATCAAATGCACATTGTGTTTCCAATTTGGGATATCACATTGTATTTTGTCCGAAGTATAGGCGAAAAGTACTAGTAAACGGGGTGGATGAACGATTGAAAATTCTGTTGCAACAGAAAGCAGACGAACTGGGAATCACCCTGGAAAACATGGAGGTCATGCCTGACCATGTTCACCTTTTTATACGAAGCAAATCTACATACGCCATTCATTTTGTAATAAATCAGTTGAAGGGTTATTCTTCGGTTTGCTTACGAAAGGAATTCCAATGGCTGCGTAGCCGATTACCATCACTTTGGACAAGATCCTATTTTGTAGAATCTGTTGGACATATATCCGAGGAAACGGTAAGAAAATATATAGAAAACCAAAAGAATGTATAAACAAAAACGCTATCATCCCCTGCCTTAAGACAGGGGAATTCCCGCTTAATTCTTAAACTCATCCATATACCCCATCTCTTTCAAGCGGATATTAAACTCTTCAACCGAATCATTATTAGGAATGAATTGTTCAAGAACATCGTTAAAAGGGTGCATATAGTTTTTTAAAATATCATTAGCCTCTTCTTCTCCACGTTTCTTTCCTAATCGGTCTTTGCATACTTCTATGTAATCATCTTTTGTCATATTGTAGTGCGTGACTGTATCAACAATTGTACTAAACCGACAATATAAGCCGTTTGGCTGTTGGGCTATAAATGATCCCATAATTACCTCCTTCTAATTTTTTATTTATCCACGGTTGATTTTACAATAATCTTATTATCGGATGATGGCATTACAACCACATTTCCGGCATCTGTGCTAATTTTTAGGATAGGATTAAAGTCAAAGTCAGTAGTGGCTACTATAATCATATCTCCAAAAACATATCTTTTATCTTGTTCCAATTCGTTCATATCTGTTCCGTTTTGAACCATTTTCCTGATGTCAGGTAATGGTAATTATTATCAATTAAATTCTAATTGCATTATCAGTCAACTGTTAATCAACTTCCACTAACTCACCGTTTTCCAGTCTATACCATGTATCAGCCTTGACAACCTCACCATCAACTACTACAGCCTTCCAATCAACAATATCATACGTATCATCCCTTTCCTCAGCTATGACCAAAATTGCACCTATTCCGCCTTTTACTTTAACATTGCTACCTCTTGCAACTGACAAACCATTAGATCCTGTTGAAGCCTTTCCTCTTGCCGTGGCAGCACCATAATTACCAGCCGTGGCAGCACCACTATAACCAGCCGTGGCAGCACCATAATTACCAGCCGTGGCAGCACCATAATTACCAGCCGTGGCAGCACCACTATCACCAGCCGTGGCAGCACCTCTATAACCAGCCGTGGCAGGTTTTCCCGGATCCGCATTACACTCGTTAGTACACCGTTCCTTGACATAAGATACAGCTGCTTTCACAAGCCCCATTATATCAAGCTCAGCACCTATTCTAATTTTTGAGGAACAAACCTTGTCACTTTCTGAATCGTCTATTTTACCGCTCTGTTCAACCTCACAAAACCTTGACCCGGCTGGCGCATAGTAACCCAAAACATCCAGAGGGTAAGGACATGCATGAAAACCTTTCTCACATGCCTTTATGTCGTCTGTTTCTTCATACTCCTTACCTACCTCATACTTAAATCCTCTACAAGATAAATCTTTATCAAATCCTTTGTAAGCCTTTATTTTTTGTCCCATAATATTGTTTATTTTTCGTTATTTTAATATTTCGATAATTCCGCGCCTCGCGCATTCTTCGAGTAAATTCATATCCTCCTTTTTTATAAAAGCGCCTGTCTTACGATTCACGCTCACATAAGGCTAAAACCCAACTTTAACATATCCGTTTTCGATGCACCAGCACAACATATCGTAGGCTGCATTAATGAGTTCTTTACTCTCTGTAATCTTTATTATTGACCTAGAATAAGGTTCCATATACAAGCACGTATAGCTATCTGCAAGTTTTTGGATGGTCAGCACTTGATTGCCGATGAAGCAAGGCAGCTTATCGAGAATATCCTGCAAGGTGTAAGTTGTACGATAATAGTCGTAATTCGTATCGGCATCCAGAGAGGTTACAACCATGTTATCTGAATCTGATTCATTCCACTCGAAACACATGCTTGCATCGCTTGTATCCAGCCCAAGCTCCTTCAAGTGCTTCATCTGCTCGATTGATAATACCTGTCCCATTTCTTATCCTCCTCTGTTCTGATTTTTTTTATGGTCATTCTTTTATTAAAAATAGCCATAACGATTAGCGCAAAAGCAACTTTTAATAATTGCCTTTTCCCAACTATTACAATATTACTACGATTAAGTCCATCATCGGTCATGATACTGTACCAATTCTTATAAGGTGGCATCACCTTGTAAATATATATCCTACTAATCATCTTTTTAATCTTGTTTAATTTCACGATTTTCTTTTAATTCTTCTTCACTTATATGTGTCTTGTGGTTGCCAAGATTAGAAATAGTATTTGTACTATTAGGTCCACAATATAAACACATTTGGGTAAAAGGGGAATATACCCTCCCACACTTGGGGCAAATCCATCCTTGCTGTCCGAACATTCTATTAAGGTTTACTTCATTCATAATTACTCGGTTATTGGTTCATCAATCGGCATCCAGTGGGTTATACCCTTATCTTCAACCCAACCATTGGAGAGCCTCCACATGCCTTCGTTATATCCTTTATCTCTCCGAAGCCATCCTATGACATAATGCCGGATGGAGTTCTTATCATAAAGAAGAACTTCCTTGTTAGGCTCTGGCAACCGTTCCTTAACGCTTATCCAAGGAGATTGCTTTGACTGCCACTCTGCACCACATTGAA
>OGHJ01000214.1_pt1 | contig 98603 bp, 89 predicted proteins | sample 1571351 | NCBI WGS metagenome assembly OGHJ01 (sample SAMEA2582037, study PRJEB24529) | metagenome | biome: Human gut stool | place: China | collected 2011 | reverse complement strand
CCGCATCACGGCATAAGTAAAGACAGCGATTTGTGCGCAAGCGCCCATCGCTGTCCTCACTATGCCTATGCGCGGCTCATTGCTCGCGTAACTCTCAATTTATATCAGTAGTACATAGCTCCCTGCAAAAATCCCCAGAAATAATACAGTCCACATACCAAGTGCCATAGATAGGCGAGCCACTGCAAGGCAATCACTGCCTTTTTCTTCCCGGTATCTGCTTTCACCGTCGCGCGCAACAGCACCAACAATGCACCCACAAATGCGAAGAAGATTCCATACATATACCCCCAGGAGAAATTGAAATCCATCTCCCGGAAGCCCTTTTCATACAGGCAGAATGCCATGAGGAAGCTCATCACGTACACCTGCCAGGAGAACCGGTAGATGCTGTCCCTGCGAAGTTCCTTGTAATTCAGCAGGAGCACCAGCAGGGGGAATCCGACCGCCAGTCCGATCGCCAGGGGAATGTTGTTGCAATATTGCAGCCAGACATGTCCGAAGGTGAATCCAATGCCGCCCTCCTGTCCTTCCTGCGGTACGAATACGCCGCGGAACTGGTACAGCAGATCAATGAATGTAGGGATAAAGCACACTCCCAGCCAGATCGTAGGCAGGAAATTCCGGAATTTGCTCCGGAGCATTCTCCATACCATCAGGATTCCTGCTGCCCCCACCATCACAATCGTAAAGCTCGGTTTTGCCATGGTAGCAAGCAACAGATACAGTGCAAAGAGAATGTAATCTCTGCTGTGTTCCCTCCAGGCATTTTTCTCCTCATATACAGGCAACAGCTCTCCGTATTTGAAGAATGCGAGAATCGCAAAGGGTCGTGCTGCCATATACGTCGCATTGTGGAACGGGTTCGCTGTAAATACGCCCAGATACTTATATTTGATCCCCGGCAGATAGATGCCCGTGGGTGGATAGACCATGGATACGAAAAATAGTGACACTGCCACTGTTCCGGTCAGCACATCCGCAAGCCACTCTTTTCCGGGCAGGTTTCTTTGCAGTTCCGCACGCACATGCTTATCCAGCATAACTTTCAGGCATACCATCGCTCCGCTGTTTAACAGCAGCGTTGCCAGTGCCATCGCCAGTTCCGCTCCGTTGTTCATGGATGCGGTCACGAGATGGATCAGCGCTGCCAGCTTGAACAGGATCGGATAGGGAAAGCTGTATCCGCTGTCTTGTCCCTGCATTTCCAGAATGTATGCTTTCATGTCGGAATGATATAGACCGGATCCCAGCATACTTTCCACGCTTTGGCGGTAAAACAGAGCAAACGTAACTGCCGATGCAATCAGTACCAGCGCTGCAAACAATATCTTTCCTATATAGTTCTTATTGTCTTTACTTTCCGTCTGCTGTTTTGCCTGTTGTCTCATAGCTTAACTATCCACTCTTGCTCCACTACTTTTTCTTCATTACCATTCTTGTTCGCAGCCATTTTATCCGAGTTCATACAAAGATCCGGGTCCTCACTGCTCACAACGAAATATGGACTCTCGAAATCAAATTCTTGTATATTATTTCAATTTCGTATAATAAGCCACTACCTTTTTCACTGCGTGGATCACATCCTCCACATCGTCATCCGTCAGACCATAGTACAGAGGAATACTCATGACCTCGTTGTAATATTTCTCCGCGTTTGGACATAATCCCTTCTTGTATCCCAGTTTTTCATAATAAGAATGCCAGTAAACCGGCAGGTAATGCACCTGCGGGCAGGTATGCTCCGCATACAGCGCATCGAAGAACTGTCGTCTGTCACAATTCAGATTCTCCAGATTCAGATGCAGAACATACAGATGCCAGGTCGTATCGGACTCCGGAATCTCTTTCTGTAAGATCAGCTCCGGCATCTTGCCAAATGCTTCATCGTAGCGCTTCTTGATCTCTTTTCTGCGTGCCCGGAACATCGGAAGCTTCTTCAACTGGCTTAATAGCAGTGCTGCCTGAAAATCTGTCATACGATAGTTGAAGCCCAGTTCTACCTGCTCGTTGTACCACAGTGCATCGGTAGGATGTACCATTTCTTCCGGATCTCTGGTGATACCGTGGGTACGTAATCTCATCAGATGACGATACAGCTTTTCATCATTGGTCGTGATCGCTCCGCCTTCTCCGCCGGTCACTGTCTTCACCGGATGGAAGCTGAAGCAGGTCATATCAGCCAGGCTGCCTATCGGCTGTCCCTTATAGGTAGTGCCAATGGCATGTGCCGCATCCTCAATGAGAAGCAGATTGTGCTCCTTGCAGATTGCGCGGATCTCATCCAGTTCCACTGCCTGACCGGTGAAATCTACTGCAACAATAGCCTTGGTCCTCGGGGTGATCAGCTTGCGAATCGATGCCGGATCGATATTATAGGTCTCGGGATCGATGTCTGCGAATACCGGCTTAGCCCCTGCGTACAGTACACAGTTGGAGGATGCCGCAAAAGTGATGGAGCTTACGATAACCTCATCTCCCTCGCCGAATCCTGCTGCCAGTGCTGCCAGATGCAGTGCTGCCGTACCGTTGCATACCACTACCGCATATTTTGCATGGGTCAGTTCACACAGATGCTCCTCCAGTTCCTTCACTTTCGGTCCGCAGGTGATCAGATCGCTGGTCATTACTGCTGCCACCGCATCCACATCTGCCTGATCAATATACTGTCTTCCGTAGAAGATCTTATTCTCTCTTACAGGTTTTCCACCAAAAATAGCTAATTCTTCCATAGCTGCCTCCTGTCTGCTGTCTTATACTCTGTATTATTTATGGATTCTAATGCTTATCAGCTGTTTCCTTTTCATTGTATACTGATTTATCTTAACATATTGCGGTAAGAAAAACAACAATGCTATAATAGAGTTGTTTCTATTACGAATTGCTTTGCATTTACTTTGCACTTACTTTCGGAAAGGATCCGCATACTCTTATGAAGGAAACACATAGATCACCCTTAAAACTCATCCTTGGTATTGTTACTGTTTTTCTGCTGTTATTGCTGTTAGGCGCAGGAATTCTCTACCTGAAAATACAGGAACCCGCAAAACGCTCCGCTGATTTTGCCCGTCTGCAGCAGGAAGCTTACCAGGGGGTCTTCTTCTCCATGTGTGCACCGGAAGCATTTCCCGAGGATATCTATCCAACCTATATGGGCTATGATGCCGTAGGCTGTTCCCATCGCATTGCCTCCTTTTCCGATCTGTCCGACTACCTGGAGACAGCTTTTTCCTCCGATAACGAAGTCACCCATGTCTTCCTGATGCTGGATCCTCTGCTCCTGTGGGACAGCAGTCTGCACCGGGATGCGCAGTTTTCTGCCTCCCTGGAAGAAAAACTTTTGGCATACGTAGATACCTATGCCGGTGCGGAATTCACCGTTATTTTCTCTGCACCTTCCCTCGCCTACTGGCAGTCCCATGCTGACGGTGATCTCGACACTTACTGCAATGTGATCCGTGTGCTGGCTGCCCCTCTGTCCGCCAGAGAAAATGTCACTCTGTATTTTCCGGGTCAGGAAGAGTGGCTCATTTCCAATCCCGCTGCTTACGACACTCCCAGGGAGTTAAATGCTGTCGCCGCCCGCTCCACCATGCTGTTAATACTGAGCGGCGCCATGCAGTACCGGGATACGGAAGACTACAACAGTCTGGATCATTTTTCCGCACTGGTGCAGCAGGCGGTCTCTTCCCCTGCCACCTATCCCGACCTGTCCGATTACGATCTCGTATTTTTCGGTGACAGCGTCATGGGCAATTACAAGGATTTCGCCTCCATCCCCGGAGTCATCGGTGCCCTGACCGGTGCCAAAGTGCATAACCTCGCTGTCGGCGGCTCCTCCGCTACCCGGAGCAATGGGGAAAACGCATCCTTTAATGAGGTCGTTGAAAACCTTTTGAGTACATCAAGCATCTCGCTGCCCGACGATGATAAACTGTGCTTTGTCATCAACTATGGTCTGAATGATTATTTTGAGGGATATCCTCTGGAAAAATATTGTGACGGGCTCGAAAACGGCATCCGCACCCTGCGGGATGCCTACCCGAATGCCCATATTCTCGTGATCTCTTCCAACTATATTCTGTCTTTTGAAAAGGGTACCGCCCCGAAGGGAGACGGCGGTAACGTATTGGCAGACTATGTTACTGCCGCGGAAGAAATCGCTGCCGCGGAGGACGTTGATTTCCTGAATATTAATGAGGTACTGCAGTGGGATGCTGATAATGCCGCAAAATATCTGGCGGATTCCATCCATCCCAATGAAGAGGGACGGTGGCTGTTCGGCGTGGCGGTGGTGGAAGAATATTATTCACCTTTTTCAAAGGCATCATCTATGTATTGACTCAGGAGAATATTCATGCGGATATAAAAATCTTTTTCTTCCGCCGTCAGCTTACCCTGCTGAAATAACAGGTTCATTCTGTCCAAAGATTCCCGCATCCGTTCAATTTTCCAATAGAGATCCGTCCGGCGAATATCAAAATGGAGCATCTCACAGATACTTTCTCCTACAGGGGTTATCCCCTCTATATAACCATCTTCGTTTCTTTTAAGGTGCTTATCGTATTCTTCCGTTGCCGGATCTACAAAACCTTTTATTCCATCGTTCGGCTTATCCTTGTCCTCTGTCGGCCACTTATCAGACTTTGAAAGATTGCATTTGGAGCATGCCAGCACCAAATTATAATAATCATTTTTCCGCGATTCATCCAAACTTTTCGGGACAAAATGGTCTATGTGAAATTTCTCATGCATGACTTTTCCGTTTTTTCCGCAATATCCGCATAAAAACTGAAAATCCTCCTCTAAAATCTCTCTTGCATCCCGGTAATGTTCAAGTTTTCCGATATTTTCTCTTCGCCTTAATATTTTATCCCCATGTACTCTCAAAATGCCGACCTCTATTCTTCGGTATATTTTTTTACAATCGCTTCTCCCACGCGTAATAAATCGTCCAAATCTTTTTCGAAAGAAGACGATAACATCTCTTTGGGAAGTTTTTCAACCATTCCATAAGAAGATAATACTTTATAAAGCGATAGGAATTCCTCTTCATCAGCTCCGAGTTTTCCGCTCTTTTTTAATTCCAATAATTCTTTATATCTCTCAATCTTCTGTTCACGGCGCACACGATATACCTTTGCACTATTTCTCAACACATCAATAAACTCCAGCAGTTCCTGTACTTTTTGAGGATCATCCGCCTCCGTGTTGAATATCGTCTTCTGAAAAGTATTCCGGTCTGTTACCAGTCCATCGGATATCAGTTCTCTGTCTACCCCTGTCAGAATAAAACATTCCAGATCCCGCACATGATCATTAATATAATTGATCAGTGTAGTTCCGTTGAATCCAAAATTTCCGGCCATTCGATAATCAATCAGCAGAACATCTATCTGTTCCTCATATATTTTTTCCAGAAAATCTTCTTTTGTTTTACAATCTTTTAAAAATATAAGTTCAATATCCGGACTCAGACGCTTTAATTTACGGTCATAATATTCATATTGCGTTGTCTCATCATCTATATAACCAACTCTATACATGAAATCTGTTACCCTCCTAAACTGATTTTAATATAAAATCCGGTGTCATGCCGAAGATTCTCACTCAAATCCCAGGCTCCACTGTACTCCAGTGCCGTTTGAGCTACAATCCACATTCCCATACCTGTTCCGTCTTCTTCCTCTCCCGCCAGCCGCTTACTGCTTTCGAAAGCTTCCATGATACGCTCCAGATTTTCCTTGTACTTTGGAAGCAGTCCCCAGCCGGTATCCTTGTAATCTATCAAAAATCCCGTTTCTTCAGAAGAAATTGTCAGAATAATCTCTTTTTTCTCCAATACTTCTCCTGTCTCCCTGTCAAATGAAGCCATACTATTAGAAATAAGATTGCTGATAATATTTTCAACATCAAATTCAAAACAGGTAAATACAATATCCGGATCGCATTGCCACTTCAATGTTACTCCATTTTTATCCAATATTCCTTCCCAGGTCTTCAAAAATTCTTCCAGCATTTCATGGATATTATGCTTTTTCCGCAGGCGCTTATCCTTTTTGATGCTTTCTATCGTAATTCGGAACCATTCTTTAAAATGCTTCTTGATACCAATAGATTCTTTAATATTCGTTATCGCCAGTGAAACATTATTCTCATAGGTCAGTGCCTCATACGCAGAATCCAGTTCTCTTCCTATATTATTAATCAAAGTATGAATTTCATGCATGAACATATTGGTCACAATGCCTGTAGTTGCGAGAGTCTGCAGCATCTTGACCTCATCCTTTAATTCCTGTATGGTTTCCTCCTGTTTCTGCTGCAGTGCACTGATAATCTCCGCAACTTCGACAGGATTCGCCGCGGGGGCTACTGATCGAGGCTTCTCCTGCGTTTCCGCCTTTTCACGTGCTTCTTTTGCGTCCTGCTCTTCTCTTCTTTTCTCTTCTTCCCACTCCCGTCTTGCTTTCGCAAGTCTCTCTAATTCTGCAATTTTTTTGGCAAGTTCATCTTTTTCTTTTTCATAGGCTGCCAGCTTCCGGCCAACAAACTGACGATCCCTCTCGAATTCTGAGATGACATACAGCAGAATCTCCTTCAGTTGTACCAGTCCGGGACCTTCCTGTATACCGTTTCTGTTAGCATCATCTTCCAGATTCGTATTTTCCCTGGAAATCGATATATCTCCCAGTATCTGTTCTGCACCCACACGCCAGTTGCCCTTAGGATGTCCCAGACCTGCCGGGGATCTGTTTTTACGGGCAGCCAGTTCTAACCAGTCGAAATCATTATCTCCATATTCGCCATAAGGACGGACTCTGAACTTATCTCTGTATAATTTAATGCCACCAAATTTTTTTACCAGGTTCGCCCTGCCGATAATACTTTTCGTATAAAACTTTTGCTGATCCTGGGTTGTTTGTGTAATTTTATAGAAATATAAGGTTCCCGCAAAATTCCCGATACAATTTTCCATATTACAGATTTTTTTGACAGAAAATATTTCCTCTTTTATTTTTCCTGCAAAATACCGCTGTTGTTCTTCATCAAATTCTGCTTTTTCATAGACCTGCGCCTCTTCTCCCCGAAAATCAAACTCGTTTCGCAGAATTTGAATTTTCAGCAGATCATTTTTCACTGAAAAATCAATTTTGTAATCAAAAGAATCTACATTGGCACTGACAATCTCTGCTTCTTCCGGGGAAGTAAAATCGTCAAAAAAATATATTTTAAAATCGTCTGTTACATTCGGCGGCAACAAATTTTCCAAATGCGTCCGCAGACGCTGCATAACCCTGTCATCCCACTCATCATGCAGACCTTCCAACCAAAAAACCGTCCCCGTCTCCTTGTGAATCAGCGTTTTGACAAGTGCAGACATTTGGGTGTTAAGCCATTCATCTACCTTTGCATATTCCAACAGTCCCTCATCCGTGTCATATAGTCGCGCTTTTACGTCGGATATCTTTTTTTCTCCTGCGAAATCTCCCCAGTCTACGAGCCATTCCAGTCCACCGGACGAAGAAATCGTCAGCATGTTACACCAATCTGAAATACGATCAAGAGCAAATCTACCGATTCCCTTGGCACCTGTCTGTATTCTCTTCCCAGCAGTAACATAACTGTGCTTTTTCGAGGAATTGCCGATTGTCATCCAATGCTTTCTTATAATATCTTCCGTCATGCCGCAACCGTCATCTATAATACAGATTTTGTTGAGTACGCGACAATTATACAGGCAAAACACATGCGCATCTGCATCATATGCGTTCTTGACAATCTCCAAAACTGCGCCTTCCAGTTTGGAAACATTTTCACGTCCAATCAGCCGTGCTGTATAGGCATCTACATTAAATTCAATCTCTCGCGCTCTTTTCCTCATCGTTTTCCCCATTACTCCCAATTGTCAAACGTATAATTTGCAATATCCTTGACGGTCAGCCTCCGGGACTTCCCCGTTGTAAAAATACCTATTAGTTTCAGATAATCATAAAATTCAGCACTTTCCAATACTTTTTTAGCTTCCGCCAGGGTATGCTCCCCCTTTGCAGTGATAAAAAAACCGGCACAGGGTATCGTATCTGCATCTTCTTCCGTCACGTTAACCGTAGATGATATGATAGAAGGCAGCACCAGCTTCTCCTGCGTGATCTTCGTGATAGCCTGACTCCTCCCGTACTCGAACCATTTGGCTGATTTATCTACCGCTCTTTCCCCAAGCTTAGTCTCATATTGTAACAAGTGGGCTGTGGCATAAGGGAATTGCTTCCGGAAATACTTATCCTCATAGTGGGTAAGTACACCGTTCTCCCATTTATACGGAAAAATAATATGCAGTTTATCCTGCTTCCGCTTTTTTTTACTTACCGCAGGGCGCACCAGAGCGGCTTCTACCTTGTCACCGGTCTCTGACTCATAGTATTCTCCGTTAAGAGTATATCCTTCCAGCAAAAAGGCTTCATTATATAGCGTTGCTATCGTATTGTTCACATCAAAATAAGTTCCAAATTTTTCCTTTTTTTTCCATAGTGTTTCCTTAAGCATGGTATAATAGTCCATAAATAGCCATTTGTCTGGCAGTCTTTTCTTCCTTACCTCAATCTCAATTCCCGTTACCTGATCAATATACGTAAAGTTTATACTGGGAGTCTTATTTATCACCAGTATCGTTGAAGAAGTGGTGATTCCGGGAAATTTTTGCTCACTGGTATAATCACATATCTTCACCACATACGGTTTGATCTGCTCCCGTAATTTTCTTGCAAAAACATTTTTATAAATACTGTACGGAATAATATATGCCATTTCCCCGTACAGCGCCAACTCGGTCATACTTTTTTCTATAAATGCATAGTAGTAATCAAATTTTCCTTCTGTGCAACAGGTAAAATGCTCTTTCAGGTAATCTCTCTCCCCCTGCTCAATGTCCCGATACACCACATAGGGCGGATTGCTTAGGACATAGTCAAATTGTCTGTTAAACGAATAATGCAGATAGTTTCCCTCAATGATATTCCATTTTACCTCTTCAATGCCTAGTTGTGTCGCTACTGCATGTAGATTCTCCCTGCACTTCGCCGCATGTTTTTCCTCCAGTTCCATGCCGCAGATATCCCGTTCCAGTCCTCTCCGGATCTCTTCATCGGTTCTGCCATCTGCTCTGCAGGATAAAATATACCTGCGCACAACTCCCATGAGAATATTACCGTCCCCACAGGAATTCTCCAGCACACTCTGTCCATATAAATGTTCTCTGTATTCTACCGCATTAAGCAGTTCTTCTACATACTCCTCCGGAGTGAATATCTTGCAATTATTAGCCATGGTACGACCTTTCGCTTATTTCATTACCCCTAGCATATCAAATTTAGAGGTGGAAGTACAGCACCTGCTTTCCTCTTTGCTCTTCATTGAAAAAAAATGCTGCATGCTATTATTTTACCCCTTTCTTTACCACCCGTCCATCTACTTTGATTTACTTTCCAAAACAAATATCATTAATATTCCAAATTAAAATTATGCTTTTCATTCATTGCAATTACCATCCTCTGCTATTCTACTATTGACATTGGGAACTATACCTGACCTTCTCCGAAATCATAGATATCTGCTTTCGCTAGTTAATTATAGATATTTTGAGTTAGAATTGTTTTCTGTCTAAAGGATAGCAGGCATTGTAGTGTCCGTCAATATAAAAAATGACCAAACCACCTGCTCTGATTTGGTCATTTTCTTTTTCATTAATTTAGCAAATTCTTCAAAACTTGAATATGCATGTTTTGTATATCATTATCCTCTGTTACTAAAATTGAATTCGGAAACATAACCGAATGATACTGTGGATCTATAAACAAGTGTATGAAGCAGCCAGACTCCTACTGGGATAAATTGAGAGTTCTCTCTTTTTTACTGTCCACGATAATAATCCAATACATTTACAAACGGAATGAATCTTTTCCCATTGTTAAATATATTTGCTGTAATAGCTTCCAACTTTTCTCGTGCCTTGACAAATTCTTTTCATTATCTATCTGTCCTATGCTTTTGCGATATTATCCTTCCGTATATTGCAATAACATCTTCAAAGCTATGCGCAGCCACTCCTTTTTCTGTTCCGGCAGATTACGATAGCTTTCTAAAATGTTCCGCTCCTCCTGTGTCTGCTGATCTATAACTTCTCTTTCATCGAAAATATCTGTTATAGATATTCCCAATGAATTACAAAGCATCAGCATTGTATCCACCTTGGGAATTGTCTTCCCCGACAGGAAACAACTAACCGTAGATGTAGATAAGCCTGCCTGAACGGCAACCTTGTACGGTGTTGTTCCTCTCGCATTGCATAACTCTTTAAATTTCTGCGCAATTTCTTTACATTTTTCTTTGGAATTGTACATTTGTTCTACCGCCTTTGTCATGTATTTATGTCTATATAAAATACATGGCAAGAAACGACAGAATCTTACAAATTTTATTTTCGCTTCGATTTAATCAACACCCCTTGCATTTTATCGATATTGTCTGATATCTTTTAATTGTAACAACCAATTCTATTTTTCTCAAAAAGGAGGATCTCTTTATGAACACTTCAGAAGAAAAGAAATTAATTGCTTCCCTACAGTCTCCAGACTGTTCCGCAGAACAAAGATCGGAAATCATATATCTTCTATGGAAGAATAATGAAAATTACGTACGTGGACAGATATTTCAATTTTTCAGTCAAAGTCCTTATGTAGATTACGAAGAAGTTCTTAGTGAATGCCTTATTACCTTTTGTGAATTTCTGGATAAATTTGATCTATCTCGCAATAGTTCTCTACGAACCGCATTATGCTTCCCTCTTAAACATACCTTGTATATATACATGTGCAGCGAAAACGGATTTACATCACATGAAAATCAGGTCTGTCTCCGCCTTCAAACAATATTTGATCAATACAGTCTTACCGGTCAAGAAAACATCAACGAATTAACACTTATTTACAATTCAGTTTATCCCAAAAATACAATAACTCCCAAATCCATGTACAGATATCTTCGATATTATTCAACTAAAAACAAGGTTCGTATTGATTCTATTGATCATGATGTTATCCCAACTGATTTTTCCACCGAGCACTATGTTGCACTAATGGATCTACGGGAACATTTATCCGAATGTGCTTACTCCTTTATCAATTCAGATGAGCAGTCACTTTTACTGTATATATTCCGTCTGACTGACCATGTCGAAGTAAACGGAACTGTTTACCCAGAAGATTGTTCCCATCTCACCAAGTCCGTATTTAAAAAGCCTTTGAGTAAATTCATAAATCGTCTGTTAGCTCGTATGTGTGAAATGAATTTGATTTCTCATGCGAATGAAAATTCTTTCTATAATTTTCTACACGAATATTATGCAGACTTGCGATATTTTAATATGTTTTAGACTTTAAGCAACTAAAAAGGAACTCAAATCATTTGAGTTCCTTTTTGAGTTCCTGCAAACAACTCAAATCATTCAATTTGTTTTTTAAGTTCCTTTTGATTTTTAGTCACAGTAAAATAGCTGCTTGGGACTCTTGGGTTTCTCCGGAATGCTCATCTTAATAATCCCTTTTTCAACTAATGGCATTACACGCGTCTGAATGGCATATGTCATAGAATTCAATCCTAAGTAATCACTGATTTCTTTACGTGTTCTGGGTGTTTTACAGAAGAGAATCAATTCCCTATTGTCTACTTCCTCCGTTTCATCCACTTTTTGTTCTATTACTTTCTTATACAGTTTGACAATAAAACTTCCTCTTTCATCTAAAAATTCCGGTTGCTGTAAATCATATTCCTGCATCATTCTCCGAATCGTGGGAATTCCGGAATAGCGATTCTCTGTTATTTTTAACACTTCCAATTCAGATGCGATGACGGGGTTTCTGGTATCCGGCTGCACTTTTCCTAACTGATCAATCTTGATTCTTCCATAAATACCACCCGGATTTCGAATCTCCATTCTATCCTCATACATAATAAGCTGAATAGGCATTCCTTCTGTATGAATACTGTAATCCCGATGCACCAATGCATTAAGTACAGCTTCTCTGACCGCAGTAATTGGATAATCCGGTCGGTCCTCACGTTTCCCAGTGTGAGGATTTATGATAGTTTTTGTTCGCATATTTCTATTTACGAATTGCATCGCTCCGTCAAGCATATCGGATATATTCCCCTCAATCCGCTGGTTATCTATAAATCGTTCCCCCTGGTCTCCGATCGTTCCTACTTCCGTACCCGGAACTACTGTCGCAATAATACATAACTGCGGAAAATATGCCTGCGGATATGGGCAAAAATTCATCACCGCACTTAATGTAATCCGATCATCTCTTTTTATACTCATTAATTCATATATTTCTTCATCAGGGATTGCAGCTAACCGTGGCTTTCCCTTTTTGAGTAATTCAATATATTGTTCCAGCAATTTCTGATCCAATGACGCAAAGGATACTCTGTCAATTGCTCTGATATCGTCCTGATATTTTTTTCTATATGCCTCGTAACTATATACTTCATACTCCGTCATCGGTTCATCGCTATCACCAACACGTGTATAAGATCCTTTCATGCGACCTTTCCCCTGATAAAAAACCGGACATTCCGTAATATCCGCACTCGGTATTTCTGCAGAAACAAAAAATTTATTATTCTTTTCCAAAACAGTAAGCAACGGTCTTACTACCGGCTCCATCTGCAGACACTGTTCATTTATTTTCTTCTGAATGTCCTGAGGATCATATACTCCTACTTCTTGGTACCCGTGTTTTTCATCCACGCCAAAGATAATGATCCCACCATCATCTTGATTTGAAAAGCTGGATAAAGTATCATACAGTCGTTGTGGACATCCCTGTTCTGCACTTTTAATCTCTAATGTGGAGGTTTCGCATTTCATTTTTTGAATCAACTCTAATTTTTCCATTAATTCTTCCGTTGTCATTTTACTTCCTCCTTTTCTTTTTTATATTTTACTACTATTTTTAAGTTTATTCAAGAAACTTAAATTTTATTCAAGAAATCAAAAAGGAACTCAAATGCTAAAGGGAGTATTTTTTGCCATTGCATTGTCCACAAAATAGTTAAATGCCCTCTGCCATGAAGTTTCAGCCGCAATATGTTTCCTACCGAATTTATTCCCTATAATTTTAAATAATATATTCCGATAGCCACCCCAGTCTTTGTCTCCGAATACTTCTTCCGCCAACTGTAATACATCCAGTACTTCCTGTTCCATCGTCAACTCATATTCCTGTAAAGCTTGCTCTGTGAGTGTTTCATTCGTCCGATCCATATCCTTATGCCATTTTCCAACAGCCAGTGCATGCACCAGTTTGAATTCGCTCTTTTCAAAATACTTGATATCGTCGCTTGCTATCTCTCTTTCCAACTCACCATATGGATACTCAACCCAGGTATCATACACTTCTTTCACCTTTTCAGGTCTCCGCATATTCAGAATCCAGTATCCCGACACAGCCGCATCTACCCAGGCTACCTCCTGCGTCTCATTATTGCATCGGATCAGATAAGGTAATAAATCTATGTCATTAAATGTCGTCAGCAAAAACGGAAGGTATGCACCGTTCTCATAATATTGCAATTTCTGTAAAGAGTTCCTATAGTAGCACAGATGCACGATCACAATACTGTTCATCAGAGAATTCAAAAAAACGAACGAAAGCTGCTCTTCCGTAAATAACGCTGCTGTATTGATAAATGCCTCCAGCAAACCGCAATACAATCTCATGTTTCGGAATTCCGAATTAGCAACAACTTCTTCCAGTGGCTTTCTTGCATAATTTTTAAGATAATCTGCAATCTTTTTTTGCTGTTCTTCATTTTCCAGATGTATGGACTGCAGTACCGTATCCATGACCGTCTGGGTTACTTCTACTGTTACAGTCTTCTTATACTCTATACAATTTAGTTTGCTTCGCAGTACTTCATAAATAAACTTCTCTCCCAACATATCTGAGTTACAGATAATGATTGCCTTCATGCCGCACACTTCTATTAACTCATTGATCATTCCCACTGCTGCAATATATTTGTCATAATCCTGCTTATCCAATTGTTTGTCTGCAAAATTTCTGATTTTGGCAAAAGCTCTCTCTGTTTCTTTAAATCCATCGGAAATTGCAGAAAAAGCCTGTTTTTCACTATCTACAGTACTGATCTGGCGATACATACGTGGGGAATAATGTGTCTCCCTGATATTGTTTTCCTCCATGCACATACGCGCAGTGATTCGTTCAAAATCATCAAATATAAACACCGATCCTGTAGGCACCGAAGTATATCTGTAAGATTTTTTCAGCACTTTATACAAAGCATCTCCTACCACCGGAATATATTTCAATGCCTGAATACAAAATGTATAAAAAGAATCGTCTTCTCGTTCGATCGTATTATTAATCTCTTCTATCAGTTCTTTTCTGGAACTGATACCGAAGCAGGAAATTCTGTATATTTTCCGATTGGAATATTTATAATACTTCTCAAAAAAATGGTCTATTTCATATGTTTTCCCGGACCCCCATTCTCCTGTGACCAGATAACACCTGGGGGCTGTCCCTTCCCGCAGATATCGGAACAAACTCTCTTCCATGCGACTTTTCTGTCCCATATTCTTGGCTTCCTGCTTCGTTAGATAGTCATTCAGCCACCGAATTGCCCACATCATTATTACCGATGCTATCGTCAGCACAAGCTCTAACAGACAAAGTTTTTCTCCTACAAAATATGAATTCTTTACAGTCTCCATTGATACCGGTAATAGTTTTGCCTTAATCAGATATAAGACAACCGCCTTGCAGAATTTTCTGACAGGCTCCACACGGTATAGTAATATATAGAAAAAAGCTAACGGTGCCAGTCTGCTCAAATATTTTTTAATATTTTGTTGCTGTTTGGCAAATACATTTAAATATTGTCTTTTCATCATTTGTTCTCCATATTTCATCCATTCTCGTTTTGATGATATTATTTAAATTACTAGTTTCTATCAGTCCATTTCGTTTTTTCAAAACAAAAAACAGAAGGTAACAATTTTAGCCTTCTGCCTTTTATAAGTGATAATGCATCATACCTACTACATTTCTTCTACGTACTGAAAAGACTGAGGAGCACTACTAATTCCGCAATCTTTCAACTTCTTTGGTTCTTCGTATTTCACTACGTTCCTCAGTTTGTATGCCACAGCCTGTTCCCGGTCTATATAATACTTATCAAAAAAAGCCTTGTCAATTCCGGAGTTTTTTTGTGTCTTCTTCCAAAGGCTTTCCGGATCTTCAATTAAAATATCCTCAACCTCTGCTTCTCCTACAACTTTCATGACAGGATTGGTGGAATATATCAATATTTTATCAACGTGTCGCTTGCAAGCCCTCTTCCGGAATTCATATTTCTTGGTTCCATTCATTATGTTTTCAACATGCTGAGGATTAATTGACAGTAATATGGCGCACATATCATTCACTCCACTTCTTAATCTTCTATCTACTGTATTATACTTCAAAGCACCTGATATTTCAACCATTTGTCGAACATTAGTTCCTATTTATTAATATTTTATCTGCGCCGCCTCTTTGGGCAATCTCGTAAAACTGCTCATCCGACAATTTAAGGAAACCCCAGTATTGGTTGCGCTCTAATCCAATACTTTCTATTAAATCATGACGGACAATTCTTTTTTTGAAGGCAAAATTATAGGTCATTTTAATTGCTTTACAATATCCTCTTTTATACCAATAATGTAAATTTTCCTTATCAAACACACTATATTTGCTGGCATAATTATAAAATTGTTCAAAGTCTTTAAATTCATTTTGCGTTTTTACATCTTCTACAACACAAATAAAAGATGCTACCGAAGAATATTCTGCACTTTTTCCATTCTCTCTTTCGCCGGTTCTGTATAAGACCAAGATATCACCCTGTTTCAAATATTCTACCCCATCCATTCTGCATACATATATTTTATGAATAGAATTTGTATAAGAAACGTCCGTTATTATGTTTTTATTCTCTGTTACTAAGATTGAATCCGGAAACATAACCGAATGATACTGCGGATGTATGCCTAATAAATATTTTCTTCCACTACAATTAACATAGGGAAATTCTTTATCTATATTTCCTGTTATCCTTTTCATTTGTTTCACGTATACATTTTCTTTATATGTTCCTTCACCCTTTGTCCCACATAATTCAAAGCCAAAGCGTTGAACCAATCCGAAGTTATCAACTTAAAAAATATTTCTTACTTGAATTAATTTCTTATAATGCTCCATCGTGAGTACATTGGCAGCTATGTGCCAGATTCATCGACAAATTTTATCCCCTTTCGTAATTTCCAACACAAAAATATTTTTCCTGTGCACACACATTCTTCAGCATCGACGGCAAGTTATCCAAAATTGTCGTCTTAGTCACTTTAATTAATCGTTTTCTCCCCAATGTATTACTAACTTGCTCTAAATTATCATTCTTTTTGCATATTCGAAATAACTGTTGGAAAAATGCCGGAATAGAAAAAATCACATTATCCCTCATCATATTTTCAAGATAAAATCGAATCATTTCATCATAATACAACCTACCTTCTCTATACTCTATAAGTAAAAGTTCACTTTCTCCCGAATATGTCCATGTACTATATTTCTGTAAATCATTAATAAACTCAACGAACATTTTGTCACTATACGACCATGTAACTCCGTCTATCTGACATACTTCTTTTCCATCCGAATATTGTCCATACCAATAGGCTCCATACCCTGGCAAATAAAAGTTCAAATTATTTCCCGTCGCATGATGGTAGTAATTTATACTGCCCAAAATGCTTTTCCCTACTTTCAAATCCGGTCGTGTTATTAATATGCCAATAATATCTTCCTGTATTTTACTATTCTTTATCGCTTGCAACATTTGTTGATATGTAATTGCCTCTAACATATTAGTCTCACCTCGCGCACTACAATATATTACAAATCAAACTCTGCGTAGACTTCTTCTATGAATGTTTTACTTTTTACTATCCTGCTATCTCCTCCCAACTCTTTATATCTCGCATATATTTTATCAGCGACAGATATAATATCTTCATCGGTTATTGATTCTATATCTAAAACCTTAATATCCTCAAACGTAAGCTCCCTTTTCTCCATTCTCTGTGCTACAACCGCATAAATAACGTAAAAGAGTATATCATTTATTTCTGTATTTAACATGTTTGCATTGCTTTTCAAAATGTTTTGAACATTTCTTCCAATTCTAGCAGCCTTATAATAGGCTTCCAAATCCTGATTATCTTCATATAAAAACTTATATGTTTCCTCATCCGTCAACAATGTCGAAGGTCTTGCTCTTGCGAAATCCGGTTTCCTTAATATTAGAGAGATTAAACATTGTGCGAGGAATGATACACTAATTATATCTATAGATTTCTTTTTTTGATTTTTATAATAATTTTTTCTTCTATCATAATAGAGTCCTCGATTTTTAAAATACATTTCTATTTGTAAATGTATTGTATCTGTTACTCTTAGTGATGATTTAGGAATACTTGTCTGATTATTCGTTGAAAAAATTATATTATCCCTAGACTCTTCACTCGTCGGTTTTAACACCCGAACCAAAATTGATCTTTTGTCTTCATCTACGTTTTCTATCCTATTCGAAAAAAAGTTGTATATTTCTCTAGATGTTTGTAACCCATTTACTATTTCCGGATTAATAACCTGCAGTGATTTATTAGTAATCATTTTTATATTTGTAGAAAGAATAGTAACTCCATTATTAAGCCACCAAAAGTCTTCCCTCCCAGATCCTTCGAGCGTATCTGCAATGCATGAGTTAACACCATTATGTCCCTGATAATCCCTTACATTTGCTTCAAAAAAAGTTTTTCTCAGATTATGTTTTTCGTCCGTTATAAAATTGAAATATGTTCCAAGTCTAACTAAACATATATATTCATTTTCACTTAATGATATCGGCTGATCGGCAAGTTCCAAATCTACTCGAATCTCACTATCTGTGTTATACATATCCATCAACTGATTTGCTGTCACAAAATTAACATTTACTTCCGACGATGGATAATATCTTTTCACAATGTTTTTTAGTTCTTCTGCCTGCATTTGAACGTTCGGATGTATTTCCAATCCAAGTGTAATATAATAATAGAAAAACCGGATTTTCACTTGACTTCTAACCAATTTTGCCATAGCATCCCTAAACATCCCAAACATCTCTATTGTAATTTCATTATAGCGACCTGTATATTCTTCTACTGTATTTGCCATATTCAATAGATTATCCGAAACAGTTTTCCATTTCATTATTGCATCTTCACCAAAAGAGGTAACATTTTTTGATTGTAAAATATAAAAATCCAAGTACGCTCCCCGTGAAACGCTTAAAGTTTCTATTTGGTCGACTGTTAACAATTCACCGTTCACAAAAACATACAAATTATCACAACCACCATCATTTCCCCCACCAGAATTTCCATTATCTATTTCTTCATCACTAAGATTAAAATTTTTTAATACCTGTGAGGCTGCAAAATGCTCAAAATAATTATTTATATCACTATAACCTGCTGATTCTTCGTACTCTTGCTTTATGCATTCTTTTAATAATAATTGATTATTCGTTAATTGTGCCACTTCCTCCGTACCTCCTGTTTATCTTTTGCTTAAGAACTCCTTCATTCTTTGATTTTGAGTATATATTTATTATACTTCATTTTTCTATTTTTCCTATTTCGTTTTTATCATAGTATAGTTCGTTTTATCGAAACAGATAACAAGAAAGTATGTAAACGTCAAATCCTGACACTGCTGAATGATGTTTATCCAGTTTGACCTGCGAACAGTGTGAGTTAATTGGTCCATGCGCTTTAGTCTCCTCCAAAAAACTAATAGTTTTTTCGTGTCATTTAGAGTGTGGCATAAAAAACTAATTAGCCAAGGCGTAGGATTTGACGTTTACTATAATCCAGTTACTTACTTTGATATGGAAGGTTAAATTTATGTTTCGTTACACAACAGATCAGGCAGGTCGAAAGACCTGCCTGATAACATCTCTTGTATCAATCTTTTTCATATTACTTTTCAAATCTTTAGAAAAATTCATATTACATGCCTCATATCATTATATATTTCTTTAACTTGAAAAAGCACTTTCATGCGCTCTCAAATTTCTATCTCGACTACACCTTACCTTCCAAACAATGCAGCCGTTGCATCTTTTATAGTATTCATGTTTGCCCGATAATCACCAGGCGTTTTTGCAAGGGTGAATGTATACCTACTGTCTTCATTATAAGTAATCTTATAATGTGTCCCATTCTCGATATGAAATCCCGCTTCTATCAACTGCCTTTTTCTCTGTGCGCTCAGATTACCGGAGGCATCTATAACCTCTCTCAACCAGCTGGCAATTTCTTCTGCTTTTCCTGTTTGCAGGTTTCGTTCCCCAATATCAGTTAATACATGGAACTTTCTAGATGCCTTCAAATTAGGATCATTGTCAAGTAATCCTCTCTCCCTCTCTAGCACCTTTAATATTACATCCTTAATTTCACCCTCATACAATTCCTTCTCCGACATCTCCAGTACAATACGATTTGCCGTATTGTTGTATCCTTTATGCCCCAAAATAAATTGTATGACTGTATTCTGCTCTCCTTACTATTTAGTTCTGCATTCAGATCCTTTATGCGCTCTTCGAGCTCCATAATATGTAACTCCTGCTCCTCTATATGTTGGTCTTTGTAGCTTCCTTTTTCCTCCTCATCTTTTAACAATTGTTCAAAAATCTCTGACAGTTCCGGATTTTGCTCGTTCTCCTGCTGTATATGTGCAAACCGTATCTTATTCCAGGACAGTTCATCATCAATTTTTGTCGTTAACAATCTCTGCTGGACTGTCTTCTCTATTGCTGCTTGCATCTTTCCCAACGTACTAAAATCATCCGGCAACACTCTATAAGAACTATTCGTTCCGTAAAATATTTCTGCTGCCCCGGCATATGGGTTTGCGCCGTTAGTAACTTTTCGAACACTTGGAGCTATCTCTTTCGTCTCCACTACTACATGTGCAATTCCTGCAAGATTATAAGCCATTCCGATATAGTCTATAGGCATATCAATAGAATATCTGGGATACGTCACATAAATCAAAGGCATAAAGTAAGATTTTCTCCGTAGTATCAGATCTCTCGCTAGTTCAATATTATTCTCTGTTATCATAAGTGGTTTATTCGATACTCTTATATCTTGATCCATTCCACCAAATCCGTCCGCCACAATCTGCTTCAACAAGCGCGGTTTATTAAATGTCTGTGGTATCCTAACAGACAAATTTTCTGCATCGGAATATAATTGTATTGTTAATACCCTGGGGCCATCCCTTTTTTCAAAACATAATCATTGGTCCAAATAACCCCGTTGGAATGACTTATCAAACGAATTGTCAAAGCCTCTGGATATTGTACAATTTCCAAATTTTCATATCCAGTGTCCCTAATATAGTTGTCTTCTCCTTTATATGTTAATTCATGAAAATGATAATTCTTGTTATCATTCAACCAGGTAACGACATACTGAATCAGTTTGTCTTCCGTTAATGTCTCTGCAACAGCAAGTTTCGTTGAAAAAATAAAGCATATTATATCCCCTTTAATCGTTCACCTTATACCCATCACACGCAATTGCATAATCTCATTTTGCATCATTGTGACTATGCACCTCTACGCATATCTTGGTCTTGTCCGTTATATGTTCCAATTTTTTAATATTTTTTTCAGCCAGTTTTTCAACAAATGAATCCACATTTCTCTGATTCGTTATAGTTGAAAACATATTTCCGTCCTCACTGGAAAAAAAATTATGTATTGCCTCAGAATTTGTTTGTGGAATATCTGACATGTTATCAACGATTTCCTGAGTATCTACAACATGATTTCTATACGCCAAATATGTAATTGTTACCAGCATTATACCCGTAACTGATAGAGTAATTAATACCAGGCTGTTTTTTGATATATTACGTAATTTAATCTGTTTTGCAGCTTCTTCACCATTTTTATACATTTGATCAGCATTTATTATTTCAAAAGCCATTTCTTCGGGGCGATATACTCCTACAATCGGTCTATCAAATCTTTCAAAACAATATTCAAATTTCTTTTTACTTTTTAATGCATTTTCTTCATTTCTTCTTTCTATCTTTGGAAGATCTTTCTCATATACTTTTTTTGTCTTTTGAATTAATTCATCTCTTTTTCTATAATCCGGTTCAAGATATCTTTCATAAATCTCCATTACTTGTTGAATAGCTCCATCTCTCAATATAATGCATGTCCTCCGTAGTTTCGGGATAGCCCGATCACCGCCGTCAAGGAATCGGCTTTGCCTCGCTGCGCGTCCTTGACAGCGATGCTCTGCTGCGCAGGTAGGTAATCAAGGCGGCGATGCCGCCGTTTGCCAATGAAAATCAGCTGCATTTCAAGGTCTTTTCAAGTTCTCAATCCAATTATAGTAAGAACAAGTGTTTGAGTCAATGCGATTATGAGAGGAAGCGCAAGCAAATCCGGTATGGGGCCCCACCGGAAAAACAGGGCGTTCCGGCTGACCACCGAAACGCCCTGTTTTCATTTTTGGGAAAATCCCAAGCCCTTATTCTTATTAAAGTGTACGCAGGTATTTGCTTTAGCAATCGAAATCAGTCATCCCCTTCATTAAACAAAGAATTGCGGCGTTCATCATCTTCTTCGCGACGATATTCGCTATCATCCCAATTGTAAACATACTCGCCTCGGTCAATACTGAAGCCATCCTTTTCGATGTATTCATAGTCCCCGGACTCATAATTAAAACACCACTTGACCATTTTATTCACCCTCCATTCCGAGCACATAAAAAAGCATTCTAAAAGCAGAATCTTTCTTTGCCTCTTTTTTTGATGAAGATGTCCCGTCAAAACAACAATCTTCTTCCACTATGTGACATTCACATTTCCAAATCGGTTTACCGTTATGGTCATAGGTTTCCTCGAAAGCGTAAGTTGGAATCGAAAAATATCCGCGACGAGCTAAGATTTCCAGTTGGTTGATCGAATCATCACGATTCGGGTTTTCGATTTCGTTGCGAATCGACCACAGCAAATCTTTTTGTTCCAAATACTCATAAGCCAGTTTACATACCGCCATTCTTGCGTCTTTGACAGAAACACCAAAGCCGCAAAAGACAGGTAAAGAATCAAGCAATTTAAGGTAACAATGATATTTTAGTTTAGAATAGTTGTAGCCTAACGGAAAGTTTTGATATATAGTGTTACTCTCTTTTAAATACCAAGTCGATGTGTAAGATGCTTCTTTATATTTGTACCAGGGAATGCACCCATTTTTGTTCATTTCCCATTCCTGAATCAGTCGCACATAATTAGTGTCGGTATCATCAATTAGGAAGTCTTCGGGAACAAGCATTGCTTCAACCGTTTTTTGCAAGTCTTTCAGATTCCATCCTGAATCGATTGCAACAGCTCCGATAATTGCTTCAAACAAATCCTCTTTCACAGAATCTTCTTGGTTGATATTGTTCTGTATATCGCCCTTACCCATAATAAGATGTTCAGAAAAACCAAGTTCATCCATTCGGCGAGCCAACGCTTTTTTATTCACCATTCGACTTTTGATTTTAGATAAGTTATCTTCGTCATAGTCACAGCCGAAGCTATTTACCACCGGCACTTCGTAATCCGCTTGATTCCGTTTAAATTCTTGTTCCCAAGCAGAAAGCTTTGTTCCGTCAACCGGATCCCCATTTGCTAAATGCCCGTACTTCTGAATAAGCAGTTTAACAATCACAAAATCAAGTGCCTTGTCTCCAATAAACTCGAGCACCTCATTGTTTTCACCGCCGTTCTCTGCGGTATATGAGCGACGAGTGAAAGCTTGCCGCAACAAATCAAGGTTTTTAAAATCATACCCGATTTGCTCCTGTACCATTTTCCATACTAATTCTTTTTTCATAACAAAAAATCCTTTCGGTAATATATCACCAAAAGGCATAATAAGAGCCCGGCAGAAACACTTTCCCTGCGAGAAAGGGAAAGATACCACCGGACATACAGCATTAAATATAATTCTTTGTTTCCGTTTGTTTACTCGGGTTCACTTTCATAAACGAGAATAAACACTAAGATACAATGTCTCAAATTTAATGTATTATGCCTTAATTAACGTAATTATACCACTGCCGCCCAAATACCGCAACTGTTTTAATGAAAATTTCTTGCGTAATTTCTTGCGTATTTTCAAAAATGCAGGAGTTTGGACATTTTCCCATCATATCAAGTTTGATTGATAGATTGATATTTTATCAGTTAGTATTTGATTCTTTCATGTTTACTTCTTTAGTATTTATTTGCGTTGGATTTTCCGATGACGGTTTAGCCAACAGCGGCAGTTTTCTGAAAAGGTTGGAATTTGTATTTGTAGTGCTTTTAACGCCGTTTTCGGCATGGGACATGAAACATACAAAGCGGATTTAGGTTGTGGCTTACAAACGAAAAAATCCGCCATTTTCGACCTTTATTCCTACACTAAATCCGTCCCATCAGTCCAAAGCAGGGAGAGACATTCTCTACCCCCAGCCATCAAGATTGATAGATTGATATTTGATTCCATGGGTATTTCTTTCTTTGATAATTACTTTATTTAGTATTTCTTTGTGTGGGATTTTCCCTATGGGGATTTGCCACACGGGGATTATCCAGATGTGGATCATCCACGCAAGGGGTTTCCCGTTCTGGTTCTGAGAAAAAGAACGCCCACATACGGTTAGCTGCTGTCCAGCCACCTGTATGTGGGCGTTCTTGTAGATTTCTGATTGCACCCGCACTGCTATTGTCCATGTCATTCTTTATGCAAGATTGTCGTTTGAATATTAGACAATCTTCCGAAACCAGTATTTACATTCTTTCCATCAAATGCAAATATATTTCTTTTTTATTTCTCTCATCTTGGTTTTTTTGAGTGAAATAATAGCTCACAACAAGTGCTATTACTAGTGTCAAACAAGATTCTATAGACATGTTCCAAAAATTTTCGTTTTTTATACAGAAAATATTCACGCACATCAATACCAGTATTATAACAATCAATATAGCAAATAAACTTATCTTAAGTACTTTTTTCACTACTACTTCTCCTCTCGTGCTTTTAATGCATCCTTCAAATATTTCATTATATCTAATTTCAACTGAGGTTCTTCATCCGAAATAATATTTATAATACTTATATCTACTTTATTTAGTTTTCTCACTACCCCCCCGAACGCTTCTTCTAAAAACGATGATCCATATCCATATCCACCATCCAGGTTAATGCATAATATTTAATTATGTTTTACTGCCTCAAGATACTTTGGCAATAATATGCCGTCCCTAAAATCTTCACCTGAAAATTCGCCTTCACTTTTAAATCTTCCGCCTGGTGTTTTTGTATATTCATTTGCTATATTTATTGTTATCATTTTTAAGCTCCTTTTCAAAACTCCACATAAAAAGTGTTCCCTCAAAAGTTGGGGTAATATACTTTTTTTCAATACCATTTTTAGTAACATTGCATTCCGCATTCCCAGATACAATTGTCAGGTTATTTAATCGGCTTTCGGATGCAACTATCGCACTATGTATTTCAGGAAGTCCCTTTCCACGATGCCCTTGTTTTGTCTCTGTTCGAAATTCACCATGTAATGCAGCTTCAATATAAAGCGGGTCGTCCAGTTCTCCGCCTATTATTCCTTTGACTCTATCATTTATTCTTTCACTCCATTTTTTTCTAATTGTTGAAGGGATTCCGACGCCGGTATCAAGAAAGATAAATCTTATATCATATTGACAATTTTCAACATACACATACCACTCCGGTATCATGTTTCCGCTTGCTTCACGATAAGCATGTTGCTTAACATTTGTCATTAACTCAACCAACATAGGATATAAGCGCTTTGTCAACATATTATTTTGCGCATCTATTTTTTCGTTTACGAAATCACATATTGAAGAAGTAACTACTCCGTTAGTTTTTGTCCCGTGTGCGATTTTAATTCTATCCGTGTCCTTTTTAAAGGAATTTTTCTCGATACCTAAACATAATCATAAAATCCCACTTTTTCGAAAGAAGCTTTAGCTTTACTATTTAATGGCATATTTCCACCACATTCGATCTCCAAAATTTGAAGTCTTCTGGCGTTGCTTATGACCGCAATTAAATACATTATTGCATCAACTGTAACCTCTTGAATATGACTCAAATCGAAAAATATTTTTTGGCGTCTGGAACAAATATGAATTACGCGAAATACTTCCGCAAAAAAAGCAACTGTATTTTCTATATTTTTAGACAAGCTAAAAACATCCGGTACTTTTACATAGTGTTCGTTACTACGCTTTGACTTATTAGACTCAACTGCTTTCCCTATATGGGAATTTTTTTATTCTTTCGTCTTAATTGACGCATCCGTTTTTGCTGTTGCCCTAATAGCCATTTCTTTTTCTTTATTTTATGAGTTTTATTCATTTATGTTCTCCTCACAAAATTCAATCGATACATCCATAGATCAACCCTACACCATACACATTCCCTTCACATTCATTTCTTTTATTATAATCATAATATATCCGATACGATGGTCAATTTTGTTATCAAACTGGCGTCATATTTATTTAACGCCTTAACTATTATATTTTATTGTTGTGCAAACTTTAATTTGTTTTTTTCTTTCATCTTCAATCGCTGTATCAAATCGTAAATATCTGCATCCTCCTTAGAAGAAATTGCTATTTCTGTTATATACTTCATATCTTTCATTTCCATTTTTGTAATTTCATAATACATACATGATAACAAATTCTTTTCTTCAGATGTTGCATACTCTGATAAAATGCAGTTCATAACATCACTTCGTTGAATAGTTGGATATTTTTTTAAAGTTCTAATTTTTTTAGGACATTTCCTTTTTTTAATAGCATATAAATAAGCTTTTCCCATTTTATTCTCCCAATTCATGCAGATTTAATTACTTGATTTAAATCAAAATTTTTATCATATTTTTTACATAAAAGGCAGTAATCTTGTATATACTTTTCCACAATATTACCTAAATTGAGGTACGCCAAAATTTTTAAAATATCACATTTTATATTATTATATTCTTTACTAACAGAAATAGTATATGATATAGATGGTGTATTCCCAATACTCAATTCACCAAATGTAAATGTTACATAATCTTTCCAAATCTTATCATTTTTTCCTTTATAATTTAACTTGGGATTTAATGATTTTAGAAGTGGCGCCCCCAATCTATATGAATGGAATATCAATCCTTCATAAATTGGAATTGGTGTCATTAAAGTAGCCCAATCTGATGCCAAATCGACAGTATCCTCATTATCTGTTGAAGCAATTAATCCCACATATTTATCATCTTTCGCAACTCTAAAATGGACTTTGATTCCCACATTGTCTGTTATACATATTTTTGTATACGAACAAATATCCATTAAAAAGAGCCTTAACATTTTTAATCTAAATTCATTAGAAACATCTTCTTGATTATTTTTCTTTAAATTTAATTTTTTGCAATACTGTTGCTTGGAATTTATGAGTGACTGCTCTAGCATTGTTCTAAAATCCTGTATTGCTTTATGATATTTGGGTATCTGCAAAATAAAATCTTGTGACACCGGTACTTGCTGTTTTTCTCCGTTCTTAAATAACTCTATATATGCACTATTTTGGCACTTACTTGTTGATGATTTTCTTCCTCGTCTCTTTTTAATGATTGCACCGGGAAAATCCTTCTTCAAACTATTTTTCAATGCATCCGTTACTGCCGTACATCCACTATTTTGGTTTTGAAAAAACTTTCTGCTGGATATGGGATGACCATCTTCCGGAAGCCTTTTCAAATCTGAAAAAGATAAATTTTCCGATATAGTACAAGCAGATAAAATTATAGGAATCACAATGCATTCCTTCTTCTTCATGCGATTAATTGCCTTTTTTAATTCAATATCTATACAGTAATATGAAGCCAAAAAATTGGGGCTTACTAATAATAATACTACATTTGATTGATTCAGTTTACCTAGAACTTCCTTTTCTATACTATTTCCAGCTGTTATCTCTCCATCGTGCCAAATTTCATTTATATTATATTCGAATTTTAATGATTTTAATGAAGTAACTAACTTTTCTTTTATTCTCATATCCGCATGTGCATATGAGATAAAAAATTGCAGCGACGTTTGTTCCATATAGTCTCCATTCATTAGTATTATAATACATTGACAATTTCAGAATAATCTGCAATACCTATATCTTAACATTTCAAAATTTCCATACATCATTTTTAGAATTGTTCAATTTTAATTATAGTTAATTCACATACCCCCAAAAACATCACCATTTTACTACAGTGCATAAGTCCTCACAGCCTGAACAACACTACTTGAATTCCATCCCACCATAATGTCTGCACTGCTACTTACTTTAATCGGAATTCTTTCCTGTCCCCTGGGTTTTACCGCAATAATAGGTTTTCTAAGTTCAATCGCAGTATTAATTTCATAATCAATCCATTCACTATATGTAACATACATGCCCGTAAGAATAATTATGCAACTACATAACGATATTCTGTTACGCAATTTATCCTGCAATTCTCTTTTTCCAGTAACACCCAATGGCTTTGTTATAGGTACAGAATAATCCGTCCATAAAAAGTAAAGAGTGTTATCAAGCCATTCTTTGATTGTCGTATAATCAGAACTATAATCCCATGAATGACTAATTAAAATGTGATAATTTCTTAGGTTTGGCATTTTACTTTTCCTCCCTATATCCTTCCTTCTTTTACCAAGCGCCAGTATTGTTTGCCTACTGCGGTTAACTCACACGCCTTTGAATTCATAGCAGCAAAATACATATGTTCCTCTTCTACAGGAACAACCAATCCTATCCCTTCTAGCTTTTGCAAATCTGAAAAAATTAAAGTATTTTCCGTATTGGCATATGGCTCGATAACATTATGAATTTCTTCTATTCTATTTGTAGGCTCATATGACGGATCTAAACTATACCTATAATTCTCTGTTGCAAAATATATACCAATTTTTCTTAAAACAGAAATATCAACTTGCGGTTTTACATCTCTTAATGACGTAAATCTAGTCACATTCGTTTTAAAAACAGGTCTTTGTTCCCAGGGTCCTAATGCTTTATCAATAAAAGCGTAAACTCCTGCAATCGAAATGTGCCCTGTCACATCTGCTGCTCCACCTTTTAAAGCATCAATCAACAACGCAGTAAATACTCCATGCCCATTGACTTCCACAGACGGTTGATAATTACGGCTGGCCGTCATAATGGTTACTCCTTCGTTAATATTAGCAGTATTTTGCCCTGTCGTATCAATGCTCCCCATAAACCCAGAATAACAACTATCCAGAATTATAATTCTTTCTTTGCATCTTGATTTATTGGCTATTGTAAGTATTTCTTGAAGTGAAACACCATAATCATGGTCTGAAAAATCAGGTGTAACTAAATAGCCCCCAACAGAATCAATATGACCATGTCCAGAATAATAAAATAATGCAACATCTGCATCACCATTAAAGCATTCTTCAACTAGGCCTCTCAGTTCTCCTTTAGTTTTTACATTGTCTTTTTTCCAAACTGAAAAATTTGGATTACCATTTTCATGATTGCTCAAAAGATCCTTCATAGCTTCTGAATCATTACAACAACCATGTAACGGACAATTCGGATAGTCATTAATTCCTATTACAAGCGCTTTTCGCTCTCCCAATGCAATAACCCCTTTCTTTAGCCATGTTTCATTGTAACATTTTAATCATTATCTATATTATACCTCTTTTTTATCATATTCTATTTCGTTTTAATCACTATATCATTTCGTTTTATCGAAATATGCTCAACAATGATTCATTTCTTGATCCTGATTGGTAAGCACCAAATAATATCTCGCAATATGGGGATTCTCTGCTTTAGCGAACCATACGAAGAAGTTCTAAATTTTTCCGGTAAATTATTGTTCTCCATTAAACATTTTGATGAATGCGGTATAAAATCTGTCTTCTGATTAATTAAGGCCTTCTCGTATCAGTGCTTAATCCTCTACCACCTGACAACGAGGTTCAGGAACTGATCCGTGTCCATCAGCATGGCCATCCCATTCTTTCTCGAATCCTCCAACTTCACCCGTCCCTGTTCTGTACTAAGGATCACATAAGAGCCATCGCTTCGCTGCAGAGTTATTTGCTCCGAAGGTTTCGTCAGAACCTCCATCGGATTCTTCATTTTACTGATACGTCGTATCTCGTCCTCAGGTAGCAACAACTCTATCTTTGCTATGTCTCTCTCTTTCTTCAATGGTGTCTTCCGGTGGGAGCCATCCAGATTATCCCACCTGTCTACAAAGCGGACCTGCTCCTCCATATCCTTCACGACTTCCTCTATTCCGGGTACTTCATTGATCGTGCAGCCCTGTATTACTTTTTCTATGATCCTGCCATATTGCTCCCGAGTAATTTCTATTGTCAGCTGCTGCCTGGATCTGTCACAATACTGCCCAGAGCCATAAGTAATTCTATAAGTATAATTAAAACGCATTTTACATTCCTCCGATCAAGCTACTGATAACCAGGCCATCTATACTATCATCAAAAATTATATCGAAAAAAGAAGGAAACGATCGTCTCCTTCTGCTTTTTCTATTTAACTATATTTCCTACATAGAAATAGATGGCTACACCTATTTCCGCAATGAAAATCCACATCCGATCAAACCGCTGCGTAATGCCTGCCAGGCTCTCTTCCCTGCGCTATCCAGGTATCTATATGCCAACGATTGCATTCCGGATATGCGGGATAAGACGCTATTTCTTTTTCTCCAACGGTTTAATGCTTTTATGATTTAAAGTGCGTGTTGTGTGCTTTCGCCATCTCCACCATCGTGTATGTAATGGCACTGGTCTGGGTGTCAGTACCATCGCAATAAAAGCAATTTTTTCATCAAACAGTTTCTCCGCCACAAAATACATCAGTGCAACTGCAAGAATCAAAATCGACCAAAGCAGTATTCTCTTTGCATTTTTGCTTTCTATCCATTATAATTTTCTCTATGTTTATAACCATGCATGACTTTTTCTATACACTTACATAAATACCAATATCCCATGGCCGCAGCCGGCAATGCAATCACTATATAAGGGAACACATACCGGCTCTTTGCCTCCCACAACAGACTGAATAAAATCTCTCCTATCAGAACCAATCCCAAAAAATATTCCCATTCCTGTCTTTTATGCTTTGCCAGATAAATATAATAAAATAATACTCCAATATAAATAACATTTTGCAGTTGATTCATAATCTCATAGAATATCTGATATCCTCTATCTGAGTAAAATGCCTTCATCCATTTCGACGAAGTCGTCATATTCGATGTAAATAAAAAGGATCCATAGGTAGGTTCCAACCATTGAACTGCTATTTTATCGCAGAAAAATTCTAATGCTCCTATAGGATCTCGCATCCATCTGACAATGGACTGCTTTATATTTAAAATAGAAAGTTCCGTACACTTATCTACATCAAAATTATTTTCCCAAAAGAGATGTATTTCATATGCATTATATGTTCCTCTCCCTGTATGGTTTGGATCCTCATCCTGTAATCCCATTGCTACCACAGATATTGCCGGAACTCCTTCAGATAATTGAATTTCTGCCTGATGTTCTACACATTGAATAACTGTTTTTTGTCCAAGTATCATCAAAAGCACACAGAAAAAACTAATAATAAAACTTTTACGATTCCCTTTTAGAGCTCGTAAAAATTGAATCCCCAGGACAGCAATCCATACAATAATTAATGCTCCTCTCGCCGTATAGGACACAATCATACTGCTGATCATTGCAATATATACTAAACCCTTTTTCCATAGTATCCATTGTTCATGCTCCTGCAGTACCAACAAGCACAAAATTGCAAGTTCCAAAAAGCACAATCCAATCGTTTCACCATATATAAAGAGTTCATATAAGTGCAGAGGAACATAACATATGGCAAGCAGTAAATAAAAAATACATAGTCTTTCTTTGTGAAACAGCCTCCATGCGATCTCATTCCCTGTAAAAATTATTATTCCACCACAAATCGCCTGAATACATTGTAAAGTACTAACACTATAATTTCCCAAAATTCGTGCTGGTAACAAATAAATAGCACCTACTCCAAGCTGATACGGATATACATTGTAATACCAATACTTCTGTAATTCTGTATAATTTCCTGTATAAAGATTCTTCAAAACAACATATACATATTCCTGATCTGCCCCCGTGACATACTCGGCATTTAATGCCATAGTTATTATCCCAGCCGCAGAAAAAATTGCAATTACCGCTGCTGCAATTCGTAAATGTCGAATGTGTACCTGGGAACTATATTTCCAGATGATTCCTATAATTACTATGAATCCTATCACAATCCCTACTGCTTTTATCCAGTTGTCACTAACTGTCGAAACTGTTTCCGCGAAAGGAGCTAACTTTCTGCCGCCACCTATTGTTCCAAGCGTTACCGCTGTAAAAAAACAAATTCCCATTACCCCAATTAACTTTAAAAGTATATCCCGTACTTTACTCATTTTCCACCAATTTTATCCTAATTGTGTTTAAAATTTATGCTTATCATGCACGCTGATCTCATCACCGATCTGTACTTCAATGACCTGCAATTCCGTATCGGCGATAATTGTATGTTTGCACCCAGCCTTCATCGTCAGCACATCGCCCACCTTCACAGTCTGTTCCACATCATCGATCACCGCACGGCCTTCTCCGGCAATTACCGTCCATACTTCGTCCCGGAAATCATGGCTGTGGTAATTCATCCGGTGTCCCGGATTCAGTGTCACTTTGATCGTCATGCTGTGGTCACGCACATCCAGTACCCGGAAGCTTCCCCAGGACTTTTCCGCGAACATTACCTGCTGGTCGAACTGATTCACATAAGGTTTGATGTAGCTGGACTGCTCCTTATCTGATACCAGGATTCCCTCGGGGCTGGCTGCCACGACGATATCTTTTAATCCCATGCATAGGATCGGTACATTCAGTTCATTCACTACATGTACATTCTCGCAGGTATCGTTCAGAACACCCTCACCGACACAATTGCTGTCCATTGCCTCTGTCAGTGTATTCCAGGTCCCCAGATCTTTCCAGGTTCCTGCGAAACGCATCACTTCTATCTCAAGTTCCTTCTCAACTACGGCATAGTCGAAGCTGATCTTCTGTAACGTATCGTATTTCTGAAACAGATCCTCATAATCCGTAAACTCAATCAGTTCGTGCGCACGCTTCAATACATATCCCAGTCTGAGAGCAAATACTCCGCCGTTCCAGAGTGCCCCTTGGGCAATGTAATCTTGCGCCACTTCTTTAGTAGGTTTCTCCCTGAACATCGTCACACGACTCAGCTGCTTTGCTGTCTCAGGTATGATATAACCATACTTTTCACTGGGATAGGTCGGTTCAATTCCCATCAGTACAAGATTCGCATCCGACTCTCCGGCGCGCTTGCACAAGTCCTGCAATGCCTCAAAATAATCCTTCTCCACATAGGGATCCACCGGGCAGATCACGATGGCTTCATTCTCTGCTACGCCCTGCACATCTTTCAGATATGCTGCTGCCAGCGCGATTGCCGGAAAAGTATCTCTACGACAGGGTTCCACACTAATCCCTACGTTCTCGCCCAGCTGATTGTTGATTGCCGATACCTGAGATTTCGATGTAGCGATCGTAACCACCGCTTCCGGATCTACTGTCTTGATCTGTCGATATACACGCTGGACCATGGATTCTAATGTTCCGTCAACATTACGGAATATTTTAATAAACTGTTTGGAGCGGATATCGTTGGACAACGGCCACAGTCTCTGTCCCGATCCTCCGGATAATAATACTATATTCATAACTGTCCCTCTATCACTTTCTCTCTCTTTGCCAGTTCTCTGTCATGCTTTGCCATGATCTCTACCAGTTCCGCATAGGTGGTCTTCTGGGGATTCCAGCCAAGTACTGTCCTGGCTTTCGTAGGATCTCCCCACAGGTTGTCCACGTCTGTCGGGCGATACCATTTCGGATTCACGCACACCAACATCTTACCGGTCTGTGCATCATAGCCCTTCTCATCGACACCGGTACCTTCCCAACGGATCTGAATGCCATTTACAGCAAATGCTCGCTCTGTAAAATCACGAACCGTATGCTGCTCTCCGGTAGCAATGACAAAATCTTCCGGTGTTTCGTGCTGCAGTATCATCCACATACATTCCACATAATCCTTGGCATATCCCCAGTCTCTGAGGGAATCCATGTTACCAAGTTCCAGATGATCCTGTAAGCCTTCTGCGATTCTTCCCGCTGCCAGCGTAATTTTTCTCGTTACGAAATTCTCTCCGCGGCGTTCGGACTCATGATTGAATAAAATACCGTTCACTGCAAACATACCGTATGCTTCCCGGTATTCCTTCACGATCCAGAAACCGTACTGTTTTGCAACAGCATATGGAGAATACGGATGAAAAGGTGTGGTCTCTCTCTGCGGTACTTCTTCTACTTTACCATACAGTTCTGAAGTGGATGCCTGGTACACTTTCGTCGTCTTCTCCAGGCCATGAATACGACATGCCTCCAGGATACGCAGTACGCCCAACGCGTCAATATCTCCCGAGTATTCCGGTGCGTCGAAGGATACCTGTACATGAGACTGTGCTGCCAGATTATAAATCTCATCCGGGCGTACCAGTCCAATGATACGCACCAGGGAAGATGAATCCGACAGATCTCCGTCATGTAATGTAATACGATCTATAATATGATCGATCCGTGCAGTATTGGAAATAGATGCTCTACGTACAATACCGTGTACTTCATAACCTTTTTCTAATAAGAACTCCGCAAGATAAGATCCATCCTGCCCTGTAATACCTGTAATCAATGCTTTCTTTGCCATATCTGTTCTCCTATCATACTATAACTGCATTTATTATAGGAAATATAGGTTACCTAATAAATCGAAAATATTGTCCATCATTTGCATTATATTGACTTTAGTTCTATAATATTCCCATGGGAGGTAACCGAAATGTCTAACGAATTATTCCAGGGAGAATTTGTAAATTCTAATCGAATTCTCTATACACCATCTGAATTTGCCAGAACCAATTTGTTCTATTTGCAGGAGACAGGACATCTGCAGGCACGAAAACCTCATATCAGCAAACGTCAGAACCTGATGTCCTACCTCTTCTTTTATCTGACAGATGGGAGTGGTATTCTCAATTATGACGGAAAAGAATATACTTTGAACCAGGGCGACTGTGTATTCATCAATTGCCAAACGCCTTATTTTCATCAAAGTTCCGAGGATTTATGGTCGTTGAACTGGATTCACTTCTATGGTCCCACGATTCATTCTATTTACCTAAAATATATCGAGCGTGGGGGACAACCCATATTTCACCCTGCCGACCTTGCTGCCTTTACTTCTCTGTGGCAAAATTTGTATCATATTGCTTCCTCATCAGAGTTTCTGAAAGACATGAAAATCAATGAATACTTATTTTCCCTTCTGACATTAGTAATGGAGCAAAGTTGGAATTCTGAGGTGAAATTGCTTTCTTTCAAACAGCACTCCCTCATCGATGTGAAAGAGTATATTGATACCCATTATGCAGAAAAAATAACCTTAGACCAGTTATCCGAAATGTTTTCCATTAATAAATTTTATTTAGAGCGAATCTTTAAAGAGCAATTCGGAGTGTCCATCATCAATTATCTGACAAACATCCGAATTACTCATGCTAAGCGTCTGCTCCGGTTTACCGCTAAGTCCGTAGAGCAGATTGGCTTAGAATGCGGCATCACACCGTTGTATTACTTTTCCAGAATATTCAAACTGACTGAGGGAATCAGTCCGTCAGAGTATCGGATGAAGTGGAAGTAATTATCCTTATGCAAACACTATTATGAAGTTTTCTAATGTGGTAAAATACCTAGTATAATATATGTAAAAACTTAATATATTTTTGCAAATATAATATAATGCATCCGCTCATTAATGAAGCTACTAACACAAATAAATAATATTGCAGACTATTTCCTACCTGTATCTGCATAAACAGTCCTTGCATACCATACATTAAAATGCTCAATTGCCGAAGATATTTATATAATATCCTTTCCTTCATACGCAAGTTTAAAAAAAACTGAAATGCAAAATATGTACAAGGCACTAGCGAAATCATCATATTATAATCACGCGGATTAAATTTGGACATCAGTGCCACTTCCGCCAGCAACAATCCTATAGATGCCATAAGACATATCAAATTTCTCTTCAAAGAAACTTCTTTTTCCGTGGAAAATGCCAGTTTCATTCCCATTGCTACAAAGAAAAATCCAAAAACAAAACCATTCTTGGTATCTCCAAATATTAATAGATACGCTTTGGTCAATATCGAAACCCAGTGGTACTTACTTATCAGTATTTCGCCAAATATTGAATACGCATTGCTCAGACAACCTATCGATAAATATATTATTAATGATATTGCCAATATTGCATTCGGAGAGAATTTCCATTTCAGCAGTATATATACCAATGCTACGGCTACACATGTACCTATAAAAAACCACAACGGAGTCCAGGATCCTATAAAAAGAAATCTTCTTACAAAAATAGCCAGCTTCATCACAAAGCTGGTATTTGTATATTTTTCTGTCATAAAATCCTGAATAATAAGGGGCATATAAATAATAGTCCATACTACATACAGTCCAAAATTCCGCTTCTCATACTTCCACAACATTTTCTCCGGTAAAGTCTCTCTATCGATTTTACTAAAGAAAAAATAACCGGAAATGCAAAAGAAAAGTGGGACTGCCATTCTGGCTATGCCGTTTGATAAAAGTAAATTACCGTAATATGTGTAAGCTGATAATGGTGCACAGTGCAATACAATGATCAAATTTGCCAATATAAATTTAAGAATATCTATTCCCTGATATTGTTTTGTATTCATTTTCTTATCACGTACTTTCTTACTTACACCGGTTCCGAGAACGTATCCGGATGTGCTAAATCAAACACCTCATTGCACGTCATCACGGTCACCAGGTTCTCTGTGTCTGACAAATTAATGATATTATGAGACCATCCCGGGATCATGTATACAGCTTCTATGTTGTCACCGGATACCTCGAACTCCACCATCTCTCCGGTATTAATGTTTCTCTCCTGAATCAGACCATGTCCCGCTACCACGATGAACTGTTCCCACTTGCTGTTATGCCAGTGCTGTCCCTTGGTAATCCCCGGCTTGCTGATATTGATAGATACTTGTCCACAATTCAAGGTATGCATCAATTCCGTAAAAGATCCTCGGTCATCTTCATTCATCTTCAAACAATATTTAAACTTGTCTGTAGGTAAATAAGTCAGGTAAAGCGAAAAAAGCTTCTTCGCAAAAGACCCCTTCGGCATCTCCGGCATCAGCAGTGACTCCGGCTGCGCTTTGAACTCCTGTAGCAGATCAACAATCTCCCCTAAAGTAACCTTATGGGTAACCGGTACACAGCAGTATCTGCCATCTGCTCTCAATACAGTCTCTACACCGTTGAATTCACAATGTTGCTCTTTCCCCTCCAGGAGATCGAACATTCCATCGACAAGATCATCTATGTAGAGCAGCTCCAGTTCTGTTGTTCTGTCATTTACCGTAAATTCTTCATCATTCGCTACTGCCCAACAGAAAGTACTGACTGCAGAATTGTACTTCGGTCTGCTGTGCCCCATCAGATTAGGGAAGCGATATACTGCAACCTTAGCACCGGTCTCTTCGGCGTATGCAAAAAACAGATCTTCTCCCGCCTTCTTGGAACGACCATATTCGGAATCTCCGAATCTTCCTGACAATGTTGCCTGAATGGAAGAAGAGAGCATAATCGTCGCCTTGTTTTCATATTTTTTCATAGTATCAAGAAGCTGTGACGTAAATCCGAAGTTCCCTTTCATGAAATCTTCAAGGTTCTCCGGTCTGTTTACTCCTGCAAGATGAAATACAAAATCTGCTTTTCTGCAATAAACATCCAGTTCTTCTTCCGTGGACTGAATGTCATATTCATATATCTCATCGATGTGTATTGCCGGTCTGGTACGATTCTTATTATCTCTGATATTTTTCAGGTTATTTACAAGGGCTGTTCCTACCATGCCCTTTGCACCTGTGACTAGGATATTCATTGGTTACTGCCCTTTTCTCCACACCATTTTATTAACAACATTTACGTATCCCTGAATGATTCTAACCACTTTCATGGATACGGTCTCATCTGTATAATCGGGACACGGCTTTCCTAGGATTCCTCTCTCCTTCATATCAATAGCCATATCGGTTGCCTGGAGAAGTTCCTGCGTCGTAATGCCAGCCAGTATAAAGTTGCCGGATTCTAATGCTTCCGGTCTCTCTGTCGATGTCCGGATGCATACTGCCGCAATAGGATGTCCTATGGACAGGTAAAAACTGCTTTCCTCCGGCAATGTTCCGGAATCAGATACGATTGCCAGCGCATTCATCTGAAGCTTATTATAATCATTAAATCCTAACGGTTCATTTACTCTTACCCTGGGATCTAATTTAAATCCACTTGCTTCCAGCTTCTTCTTGGATCTCGGATGGCAGGAATACAGAATCGGCATATCGTATTTCTCTGCCAGTGCGTTGATAGCGTTGAATAAGGATTCAAAATTCTTATCCGTATCAATATTCTCTTCTCTGTGTGCAGAAAGCAAAATATATTTATTCGGCTCAAGTCCCAGACGATCCAGCACATCCGATGCCTCAATCTTACTTAAATTGCCGTGGAGAACCTCTGCCATAGGGGATCCCGTTACATAAGTTCTCTCCTTGGGCATTCCCATTTCATGCAGATACTTTCTAGCGGGCTCGGAATACGGTAAGTTCACATCAGAGATGACATCCACGATCCGTCGGTTCGTCTCCTCCGGAAGGCATTCATCCTTACATCTGTTACCGGCTTCCATATGGAAAATAGGAATATGGAGTCTCTTGGCTGAAATAGCTGATAAACAGCTGTTCGTATCTCCAAGTACAAGCAAAGCATCTGGTTTAATCTCCGCCATCAGCTCATAGCTTTTGGCAATGACATTTCCGCAGGTCTGTCCCAGATTCTCACCGACCACATTCATCCAGACATCCGGGCCACCCAGATCAAAATCAGACCAAAATATGTCATTCAGATTCTTATCATAGTTCTGTCCGGTATGTGCCACACAACAATCAAAATATTCTCTACAACGCTTAATCGTAGCTGCCAGACGAATAATCTCCGGTCTAGTTCCCACAATGATCAGAAGCTTAATCGCACCGTTGTTTTTCCACTTAAAATCGTACATCGCTTAGTCCTCCGCCAGTCTCTCCTGAATATATGCCAGCTTGGCAATGGTAGCCTTCGTCTCTTCGAGGTTCAGCATTCTAGTATTATTGGAATTAAACTCTGTCAGGGTATTTCTCTTCGCATCACCGTCTTTGAAATACTTATCGTAATTCAATCCGCGATTGTCTGCAGGCACTCTGTAGAAACCGCCCAAGTCAATTGCCTTGGCGCACTCCTCATTGGTCAGCAGTGTTTCATACATCTTCTCACCATGGCGAATACCGATGACTTTGATATCCTCCTTCTTGCCACCGAATAATTCACACACTGCTTCTGCCTGCGTTCCAATGGTACAGGCGGGAGCTTTCATAATGAGCAGATCTCCGTTCTCTCCTTTTTCAAATGCAAACAATACAAGATCTACCGCTTCCTCCAGGCTCATGATAAAACGTGTCATGGAAGGTTCTGTCACTGTGATCGGATTGCCTGCCTTGATCTGATCGATCCATAAAGGAATAACGGAACCACGGGAACACATAACATTGCCGTAACGGGTACAACAGATTTTCGTCTTCCCTGAATTACGGGACTTGGCAACTGCTACCTTCTCCTCAATTGCTTTTGTAATACCCATGGCGTTGATCGGGTATGCTGCCTTGTCCGTAGATAGGCAGATGACAGACTCTACGCCTGCTTCAATGGCCGCTGTCAGAACATTATCCGTACCGATTACATTCGTACGTACTGCCTCCATGGGGAAGAATTCGCAGGACGGTACCTGTTTTAACGCTGCCGCATGGAAAATGTAGTCTACCCCGTACATGGCAGAACGTACGGAGTTCAAATCTCTCACATCTCCGATATAAAATTTAATCTTGTCCGCCACTTCCGGCATTTTCGCCTGATATTCGTGGCGCATATCATCCTGTTTCTTCTCATCGCGAGAAAAGATACGGATTTCTCCAATATCTGTGTTAAGGAAACGTCTTAAGACCGCATTTCCAAACGAACCGGTTCCTCCGGTTATCATTAAAGTTTTTCCTGTAAATAGTGACATAATTGTTCTCCTTTTGTCTAACTCATTGCAATTTTATCAAATATTTTTCAAATTCATCCTTGGAATAAGTGTGTACTGCTTTAAAATATAATGTTTGAAATCGCTCCAAATCAAACATTCGATAAATACAAGACTACCATTTGCTCCATTATTCATATATATATTGTTCAATTTCGGAAATCCATATTTCATATGCTTTTCCTTGTAAATGTATTCCATCACTTGTTAATTGCTCATTCATATATCCATCATTTTCATATAAATCAAACAAATTAATATATGTTGCTCCGTATTCTTTTGCAAGATTTTCTATTTCGTTATTAAAAATTTTTATTGTGTCATTTTTCGCACAAAATTCTTCTTGCTCTTGAGAAACTGGAAGCACACTTTGTATATACAACTTAGCATCAGGGGCAACATCGCGAATTGAACAAATCAATGTTTCATAAGAATCAACCGAAGACTTTATTGTGTCATCTTTTAAACCATTTATTCCAGCCATAAGGAATACTTTTTCTGCATTAACATTTGATAGCATATCGACTCTTGACGTCATTCCGCATAAACTGTCACCCGAAATGCCTAAATTAATGATTCTTTTGTCTATGAAATATGATTGGAAATTTCCCATCTGTGTTATTGAATCACCAAAAAATGCAATATCTGCATCATAATCTAATTGAGCAAGACTACTTTTCCAAGATATTAGAGTATAATTTATCCCTGGTTCTTGTGTTTTTTCTTCTTTAAGTCCGCACCTTATCAAAATCCTTTCAGGATAATTTTCTCTAAAGAAAATCATAAAGAATCCAAACATAAAAAAGAGGCACAACATCAATAGAAATATATTAATTTTCTTCATTTTTTCATATTTCCTTTTCTACTAATATTTTCACAATCATATTAGCAAAATCTATAATAGAAGTAAATAGTTGCTTTGCTGTTCCACGTATTATATAGTAGTGGTTATCAGGTCCCCTCTCCAAGGTCTTAATAACCATTAATGAATATTACTGCGTGGCTGATTATTTTGGGACTCTCTGTCTTTTTGCATTGTGAGAACTTATTTACCCTCATCACTCTGTAAGGAGCAAGGATATTTAATAAATACAATATTTTTTCATTTCCACACCAATTCTTGATATTTTTTTTCTAATTCACATGCTGCCATATGAATATCGTATCCATCTTTTTTCAAATAGTCCACATAGTTGGTCCGTTGTCTTTTTCTGCTTTGTTTATATTCCATTAGTATTTCTTCAATCCATTTTTTCTTTGACAATTCAACGAATTTTATAGCATCGCCATGGTTCACCTCTTGCGGCACATTTTCCGAGGCAACAGAATGCAAACCATTCGCTTGTGCTTCTATTAGTACTATCCCTAATCCTTCAAATAGCGACGGAAGAACAAATAAATCCATACAGCTATATAGCATTGCCACATCTTCTCGATTTCCCAGAATCAGTACTCTGTCCGCAATACCACATTTATTAATCTTAGTTTCTATTTTTTCTCGTAATTTTCCATCTCCAACCAAAAGTAATTTTGCATTAGGTATTTCGTTTGCAATCTGCTGGAATACTTCTATCAAAAACTCATGATTCTTTTGATCATCAAACCGCCCCACATGTCCTACTACGAATTCATTCCTTCCTATCCCTAATTCATTACGCTTCTGATTACGCGTCTCACTTGAAAATGCAAATTTTTCAAGTTCTATAGCGTTTCTTACTATTTCAAATTCACTTTCTCCAAAAAGCCATTTCCCAGCATTGTCAGAGCATGCAAAACAAGCCGTTGCATATCGTGTGACATTTTTCCTGGCGATCTCATTCAAAAAATATTTTACTTTATTTGTTGTTAAATGATCTGTGTTGTGACTATGTGCTATTCTTACCGGAATGTTACATTGTTTAGCCACTTTTAATATCCAGCAGCTCATGGCATCTACATGAGAATGTATAATGTCATATGAATTTTCCAAAAGAACTTTCTTCAATTCCATACTATATTTTATAGGATTCTTACTTTTTACCGGAAGTCTATATATCTTGCTCCCACACTTTTCAATTTCCGCATCATATACTCCCCTTTCGTATCCATGCACAATAAAATCGATTTGAAACTTTTCCTTGTTCATATGCCGATAGTAGTTCATCATATATGATTCAATACCACCTCGGTTCATTATTCCACCATTTACATATAAAATTTTTATTTTCACCTTCGTCTCGTCCCCACAACTAAACTGTCATTTTGTCTTATCTTTTAGACTATACACAGCCGTATTATATAATATACCAATCGCAACTACTGCAAATGCGATAGGAGTAACCAGCACCCTTTCTGCATATGCCGGAGACGCCGTCATCACATATACCCCCACTAAAGATACAATTATAAATAGCGCTGCTTTCATGTATTCCATTCTAATATTAGGATTGGACTTCTCTTTTTTAGATTTAACATACAAAATTATCATTGCAATAAATAAGATCCACATATTTTTAACCATGTAGAATGTTTCTCTTGCTATTCTAAAAAATAATTCTGCTATTAATGTTCTTTGTTCTCCTTCACTTAAAACAATATCTGCCCGGTTGAAATTACCCGGTGCTAATATCATAAAAGCAAATCCAATCAGCGCCCCCACAAAACCTATTATTTCCCATACGTATATAGTCTCTCTCTTATATACTTGGTATCCCACTATCATCACTAATGTCAACAATAACATCGCGCCGCCGGCTTCTAAAGTCCATCCTGAAACTATTCCTCCCAAAAAGGCTACACTCACCTTGATTGCAGATACAACAAAACTATTTTCATATTTCTTCTTGTTGTGTGCTATATGATAATACGGCAGTAAAAATGCTAATATTAACGTGCTCCCCCAAAGATAATTGACACTACTTGTCTGCCACACTATCGTTTCCATCGGATGAGGAATTGCACATAACAATAAAGCATACTCTAATATTAAAAAACTGTTAGACACCTTTTTGTTCATCGCCATATAATAAATCAATAAAACAAACACAATAAAAACCACTGCATTAGCAATATTGAAATACATTTTATCATACATTAAAAAAAACTGATCAATAAAATGGACAACGCTCCTGCCACCCCAAATCTCCCAGTGTCTGATTTGAGATGTCACAACATCCTGCACATTCTCCACTCGCTTATCCGTCCAAAAAATATATTGATAATCCAAATCATCTCCGGATAATGGTGTGATAACATTTGCCCATAAAAAAATTGTGAACATAATTACATTAATTATTGCAAACAATAATTTATTTTGATCGATTTTCTGTTTCATTATATTCTCCGCATTTTTCCTAATATTAATCCCTACCTTCACATTGCATTAATCACCTTGCTGTTTCATCTGTTGCAGTTCCTGCATATCTTTCCACATTTGCATATCTTCCCACATATCTGGTGCAACTTTCTTTGCCTCTTCTTTGTTCCAAATTGAATAATATGGATATGTTATTACATTGTATCCCTCATAATTATTTTGGTTTATATAAGATTGTATATTTTTGGTTGTCATAAGTAAGACATACGCAGTCATAAATAATACAATATATTTTCGAATTTGTTTCTCTTCACATGCAAATATAGGAATCAAAATAAGTTCCACTGCTTTCATTGCAGCCCCCATCCTAGAACTAAGCAGCTGCCATGGGAAGAACAGGACAGCTAATATATATCCGCAAAAATAAATTCGATACAATATTCTTAACTGTTCCTCACTAATGATCTGAATATTTCTCCGTGTTTTGTGATAAAAATAAGTTATCATAACAAACATCACTGTCCGCTCCGCTAACCCCAGCGGACTAAGTTCTATCGCCTGTATATGATACTGAACTGCACCTATTTTTATAAAAGAAAGCCACTCTGCAGGTATAAAGAACAGTAATATCCCAATTAAAGCAGCTGCTCCCAATCCTCCCCATAACATTTTGTCGTCTATCTTTTTAATGATAACAAGCGGCAATAATGCCAATGCTGAGCTATGAAATGTTGCAAGAATAATACAGGCTATGACATATTTTAACCATTTATCCTCAAAAAGCCATTCCATCATAAATCCCAAGAAAAACGCTATAACAATTCCTTGACGGATTGCCGAGAAAAAATACGTTAAATATATCGTCGGATACATTAAAAGCAAACTAAATAGCTTATAAGGACTGTATTTCATAATTCCTCGTTGAATACACAACATTTGAAATAAAGCGATTACCGCCGCCAATAGTTCAAAGGGCAACCCCAATGCTCCGAACACATCTTGTAAAATTGTATATCCTATTTCTCCATGATCTCTTTTTAGAAATACATTCATATAACCGAAGTAGTCTGTTCCCTGCCCATACCTCAAGCATATTGCTATCGTTAAAAACAAGAACGCTACATAAAAGAAATAATGTCGCTTATCCTTCCCTTGTATTTCTATAATTGTAAATAAAGTTAATACTATAAACGGAATAAAATACATTTTTGAATTCTCCAAATGAATTTATGTTATTGGATTACTTTTTTATCATGTAGGAAGCTAGGAAAATCCTCATTTAATACAAAATGTTCTTCCTACTTATCAGATGCAGATGTCCCTTTAGCTAATACGTATCCTCTATTTTTTAAAAATAGTGAAAAGTTCTTAATTTTTTCTTCGGTATACTTAAATATAGTCGCCAAAAATACAGTAATTGCTGTTGTCACAAAGGCATTTATTAAGAACAGACGTAAGCCTCTAATTTCTATACTGCTATAATAATTTGATACAATTGAAGTAAATGAAAGAATAATAGGACTATGAATACAATATATCCAAAAAGAGAGGTCTCCCAATTTAGAAAAAACATTCCATCCAAAAATTTTTTTAATGGATCTGCTTTTGTCTATAAATAATAATAATAATAAACAGTATATAACAGAACCATATAACCAATACTCTCTGCATATCGGAATATTCCTTGAAATTATCGCACATACTTCAACAACTATAATTCCAAATGTACAAAATCGCTCCGATATATTTAATTTCTTCGTAAGAATACCTAATCCTCCACCTAATAGAACATCAACAGATACCCATCCTAATATTCTTCCGGTAAACACTAATAACAAAAAAGCTCCACAAATACTTAAAATAGCATTTGAATTTCTATTATTAAAAAAGCAGAATATCTGTACTAAAATAGATCCCCAGAAAATTTGGAACAGCATCCAATATACACCATTAAAATAGGACTTTCCTATAAACAAATCGATAAATGAATATTTAAAAGCATCTTTGAGGGTAAAATAATCTGTAGCATGATCGACATATCCTACTTCTCGCTGAATAATTATTATAAATAAACAACTAGCTAAAATAGGTACAGCGAACCTAAAATATCTATGTACTAATTTTTTTATGAATTCACCTGTCTTTAAATTCCATTCCTTTTTTGCAAATACATAACCGCTAACAACAGCAAACATTGCAACATTATTTTGGAAAAAATAAAAGCAATATGTCCAGATTGTATTTAGTGCATCATACTCTTGTCCATAAGCAATATGGAAATCCGACAGAACATGTCCCAACATTACTCCCATTGCCGCTAGCCCTTTTATTCCTTGTATATGTTTATAATAATTAATGTTCATGGTCAGTATCTATCTTCTTCCCATAATATTATCCTTAATCTCTGGAAAAAATATCTCTCGTATATACTTTTTCTTTAACATCTTCCAACTGTTCATCATAACGGTTTGCAATGATTGTGTCGCTCAGTATTTTAAATTCAGCCAGGTCATTTACTACCAGACTCCCAAAAAATGTTTCCCCATTTTTTAAAGTTGGTTCATATATTATGATTTTTGCACCTTTAGCTTTTATGCGTTTCATAACTCCTTGAATTGAGCTCTGTCTAAAATTATCTGAGTTACTCTTCATTGTCAGACGATAGACGCCTATAGTAACTTCTTTTTCTCTAGTACTATCCCATGAACTATTTGCCGTATAATACCCAGCCATCTCCAAAACCCGGTCTGCTATATAATCTTTTCTTGTTCTATTACTTTCAACAATTGCCTGAATTAAATTTTCAGGGATAGTATCATAATTTGCCAAAAGCTGTTTTGTATCTTTGGGCAAACAATATCCACCATATCCAAAGCTTGGATTATTATAAAAATTTCCTATACGCGGGTCTAAACAAACGCCTTTTATAATTTGACATGAATCCAGCCCTTTTGTTTCAGCATATGTATCCAGTTCATTAAAGAAACTAATTCTCAATGCCAAATACGTGTTTGCAAATAATTTTACAGCTTCTGCTTCCGTAGAACCCATAACCATCGTTTCGATATTTTGTTTAATTGCACCTTCCTGCAACAATTCTGCAAACCTGTATGCAGCATCTACTAAATATTTATTCTGCAGATCTGTTCCAACAATAATTCTAGACGGGTACAAATTATCATATAAAGCCTTCCCCTCTCTTAAAAATTCCGGGCTGAAAATTATATTATTGCATCCCTTATTTTCTCTAGTAGTTTGAGTATACCCCACCGGAACAGTAGATTTAATTATCATTACTGCATTTGGATTCACTCGCATTACTAAATCAATAACACTTTCAACAGCCGAAGTATCGAAGAAGTTCCTTTTAGGATCATAATTTGTTGGTGCAGCGATAATAACAAAGTCAGCATCCGCATAAGCCATTTCCGCATCCAGTGTTGCTGTCAAATCTAATGATTTTGTGGCTAGATATTCTTCCAATTTCTTATCTACAATAGGAGCTTTCTTTTTATTTATCAATTCGATCTTTTCAGGTATAATATCCACCGCATACACTTTATTATATTGTGATAACAGTACAGCTAATGATAAGCCTACATAGCCTGTTCCTGCAATTGCAATCTTGTATTTTTTATTCATATTTCCTTCCTCAAATTCTTTTCCCTTGAAGCAATTTAATTCTACATATAGAATTCTTTATACCATTCTGCAAAGTTCCTCAGTCCATCTCGCAATGATGTGCTGGGCTTAAAATTAAATTTTTCTTCTAACTTTGTGGTATCGGCATATGTTATTGGGACATCTCCAGGTTGCATAGGCACCAGTTCTGTATATGCATCAAAGTCAAAATCTTTAGGCAGTACCCCCGCTCTGACCAACTCTTGCTGCAGAATTTCTACAAAGTCCAAGAGATTTTCCGGATGATTATTACCGATATTATAAATTGCATATGGCGGAATAGGCAGTCCATCTATACCTGTTCTTTTTTCTGGCGGCATTTTCATTACTCGTATAATGCCCTCGATAATGTCATCAATATACGTAAAATCTCTTTTGCAGTTTCCGTAGTTAAATATCTGAATCTTTTCTCCCGCCAATAATTTATTAGTAAATCCAAAATATGCCATATCAGGTCTCCCCGCCGGACCATATACTGTGAAAAACCGCAGTCCCGTGGATGGTATATTATATAATTTACTATACGCATGAGCCATTAATTCATTACTTTTCTTCGTTGCTGCATAAAGTGATACCGGATTATCTACTTTGTCCTCCGTTGAATAAGGTACCTTACTATTAGATCCATATACCGATGAACTTGATGCATATATTAAATGCTCTACACCGCCGGTGTTGTCATAGGAATGTCTGCATGCCTCTAAGATATTATAGAACCCTATAATATTGGATTGTATGTATGCATCTGGATTAGTGATACTATATCTAACACCAGCTTGCGCCGCAAGATTTACCACTATATCCGGCTTATATTCTGTAAATACAGATGCAACTAATTGCTTATCCGCAATATCGCCCTTTAAAAACCGCCAACTGTTCTCCGGTTTATTTTCAATTGCTCTATCAATCTCATCTAACCTAAATTTTTTAATTGACACATCATAATAATCATTAAGATTATCAACTCCTACTATGGAAATATGTGTAAAATTTTCAAATAATTTTTTAACAAGATTAGCACCTATGAAGCCGGCAGCACCAGTAATTAATATTTTTTTATTTTCTAAATTTATATTGTTCATTTTCCCTCTAAAAATCAGTTTTTCAGTCTATAACTATCTTTTTGTCTTTGCTAAATACCGAATTTTTCTTATAATAAGTTTAGCATAAATCATGCATTTTGTGGTTCCTATCCCTTTTTTCATAGGTGAACCATCTGAATAAATTCTACTGTTTATTTTATTGCCATCATATATATGTCTTGCCTGCCATAATTTATGATTTTCTTCGTAATTATCCATTTTATCTTCTATTATTTTTTTCCATGAATTACACTCAAAGTCGGGATTCTGCTTTGCATTTTCACTCCATTCTCCTGAACATTCCAAACGATATATTCCATCTTTTAACACAACCCCCCAGTGTTCAATTGTCTGTCCTAATTCAACAGAAAAATTTTGATGGTCTTCTAGCAATACATACTCATGTTCATCTGAAAGTAATGATTTTCCGTCAATTTCTTTTGGTATAACTTCTCCAACCATTTCACATACCGTCGGGAAAAGGTCCAAATTTGAACACAATTTTGAATCCGTTTTAAGACTATTATCTCCCTTTTTTCTTATAAACATAGAAGTTCGAATTCTATCTGTGTCTAACAGGTACTCTCTTTTTTCACATTCATAGCGGAAACCATGGTCTGAAAAAAATATAATATAATCAAAGAAATCCGCATCATATTTTTGAAAAAAGCGCTGCATCATATTTGCCACAAATGCGGCTCCCTTATTTAAGGATCTTTTTGTATAGCCGTAATTATCCAATATGCTGTGTAAATCTTCAAAATGAAGAAATGTAAACGAATTTTCTTTAATATTTAATTGATTAAGAAAATCATCAAAATACATCCCCTTGGTATATTTTTCAAATGGACTCGGTAATGTTCCGATAATACGCTCTGCTTCTTTTATAAATATATTAAGTTGATATTCTTTGTTCTTTAACGTATTCCAAACATGATTTTGTGTCTTTAAGAATTTACCAGGATATTTCAATCTATTGTCACATCCATTTGCCCTTGGGTACAAACCGGTCCACATACAAGCAAAACTTCGCGGAGTATCCGGTGCCGGAGTATAGCAGTTCGTATAAAATGTTCCTCCTATATCCAACAACATCCTATCAATATCTGTTTGTGCTGCATTAGGATTAGCAACGTTAAGATAGTCAGCTCCTAACATATCTACAAAAATGGCTAATATTTTCATTATTTTGTATTATACCTCCGTGTCATTTATATATAAAATACAATCTAACTATTGTCCTTTAGCCAGTCTATGTTCCTCATTATTAATCTGCTTAATAAAATAAAAAATAGTCGTTGGGTATATAAACTGAATTAATGCCACTCCACCTTTTCTGAATTTTTGCTTTCTGGCTATATAAAATAAAAGTATTCGTAACTCCATGAGATACTTTTGAGAGTCATATCTATGACTTTTATTATTCTCAGCAACCAACTGTTTAATAAGTTTATTATACTCACTTAAGGAATGTTCTGGATTCTGTTTGCACAAGTCTATGTATTGCTGCTTCTGCGTTTCATCAAACGATCCCACTTGCTCCAACATTCGAATTCTAATAATATCTGTATATTCTTCCTGATTTGCTTTATTTTTAACGCTAATTTGATTGGGATGCACTCTATAGTATAATAATACTTGAGGAAGAACCTTTATTTCGCCACGTTCTATGCACCTTGTCCAAAACTCATAATCCTGTCCCTTTAATATCCTTTCGTCATATCTTAACTCTCCAATTTTATCTGCGCGCAAAAAAGCCGTAGGATGTATTACACCATCATTGCGAAAAGAAAGTCTAATTCTCATGACTTCGTGGTCTTCACTATACCGATGAAATATAACTGTATCTTCGCCGATTATTTTAGCCTTGCTTCCCAGTACTACTGTTTCCGGATGTTTCTCCATATATTGAAGCTGGAGTTCAAATCTTTGCGGTAATGAGATATCATCCGAGTCCATTCTTGCAATATACTTTCCTGTTGCTATATCCATACCTCTGTTTAGGCTTTTGGTAATTCCCATATTCCTATCATTTTTTATATGTTTAATCCTCTCATCCTTATATGATTCAATTACACCTGTTGTTTCAACATCAGATGCATCATTGACAATAATAAATTCGAAATTTTTGTATGTTTGATTCAATATGCTCTCTATTGACTCACGCAACATACCTTCTTCTGTATTATATACCGGCATGACAACTGATACCATTATTTTTTCATTCATACACTTCTTCTACCTTTTCACATTTTCCATTCTCGATTTTGTATACAATATCACACTTTTGTATCGTTGTTAATCTGTGTGCAATAATTAGCATTGTTTTCTCTCCTGCTAAACTATTGACTGTATCCATAATTGCTTTTTCTGTATCAACATCAAGAGCAGATGTCGCTTCATCAAATACCAAAAACGGAGGATTATTATATAATGCTCTTGCAATCCCTATTCTCTGTCTTTGTCCTCCGGAAAGCTTAATGCCGTTTTCCCCTGTTACAGTGTATTCCTTCTCTGGCAATTTGTCGATAAAATCTAATATCTGTGCTTTTTTTAAACATTCCCTCACTTTATTGTCATCAATATTTTGCTCAGGAATTCCAAATGCAACATTCGCCCTAATGCTATCCTCACATAAATAAATGGTTTGAGGAATATAACCGATTTGTGAAGCCCACCATTCATGTTCACAGAAAATATCATGTCCATCAGCAGTAATCGTTCCAGCATATGGTTTATGAAGTCCAAGAATAATATCCGCCAGAGTTGTCTTTCCTGAACCTGTTGTGCCTATGAATGCAACCGATTTATTGGCCGGGATTTCTAGTGACATATGCTTAAATAAATCATTCTGAGTGTCTTCAAAATGAAATGAAATATCATCAATCTTTATTCCCTCAGTGAGTGTTTGACTTTCATCATTGCTCTCAATCATTATATTCGAATAGATTTGCTGAGCATCCTTTTCATTATTCTTCATCTGCTCATATATAGAATATAGTCCTTGTTCATTATATCTAATATTATTTAAATGTGTTGCAAAACTAGAAATGCTCGGCATAAGCTTCATTGCAGCCATAGCAAATAATGCTAAAGTTGGTATATATAATGTAATATTTTCTCCCTGAATTGCCAGTACTGCCACATAAAAGAAGCCCAATCCCATAACGACCGCATTAAGTACATATCCTGTCACTAATGATATAAAGCTAAAACGTCCCTCATTTTGCGTAAATTTCTTATTATGATACGAAAATCTCTCTACAAAAAATGGCTGTTTTTCTGTTGTCAAAACAGTCTTTAAACTTCCTACGAACTGTTGTGTCCATTGTAACATTGAGGTATAGTGTTCTGAATACACTTTCGACAACTCACTTGTTTTTTTAGCTATAGGTCTATTCACTAATACCGTTAGTAATCCTAATATGACAGTAGCAGATACAGTCAATAGAATATTTTCCGCCAATAATACCGCTGCAATTAGAACGAGTGTAATAAAATTAATAATGACATTTAAGCAGGAGTCTATTACTCCAAATAGCCGACTAACATCATTTATACATATTCTTTGAATAGCTGATGTATTAGTAGCGGTAAAATAGGAATATGGTTTATTTGCGATCGTTGAGAAAAGATTAGTAGATACATATGCCTTGCTTTCAGCCAAAAACCGATAGCGCAATCCATTTACAATGAGCATATATACATTTCTAAAAATATATGAAGCAGCTATAATTATCGCATATATAGCAATTGCTTCTGAAAAATTACTGACTGTCAAATATTTTTCTAATAGTATATAATAACTATTTGTAGCGTAATTATCAACGCTGGTAATAAGTGATGTTAATGGTAATATTGCATAGGTAAGCGCAGTGTCAATCAAAGCACCTAAAACCATCAGAAAAGCAAAAAGCACAAATTTTATAGCTCTTCTCTTTCCTAAAATATATACAATTTTTTCAATCATCCTAAATCTCCTTTTTATATCCCTTCTTAACCACTGTTATCAATCCCGACATCATTTTTTGCTTAATTGTACCTATATTACACCAATAAAAAAGGTTGTACCAAATTGATGATTTTTTCTTCCATGCTTCTGTAAGTAATATTTTTTGAATTCCTTTATATTGACTTTTAATTGTCTCCAGATCAATATTATTTGTTAACGCCATTTCCATCCTATAGTTCTTTGTTCTTCTATCTAATTTGGACTTTTGAATATTCTCCATTAAATATTTAAAGAAACTAGCTTGAACTTTTAAAATATAATTTTGCGCCTTTTGATCCTCTTTCAAATATTTATCTTTTAATATCTTCAAGTTATCGATATGCTTTTTTAGCGTTTCCCCCATAGTATCCGGACATCTGCCCGTTAAGGAATCGTGATCACATATCCATGTATATCCCACAAAATCTGATACATATACTGTTGAAACCACTTGCATACATGCATCATTAAACAAACAGTCTTCCGCAATTTTACTTTCAACATCAAACGAAATATTATTACTTCTTATAAATCTTTTTGAATATATATGATTCCAAAGTGCTGCATCTCCAATTATTTTCTCCTCAAAGACAGCTTTAACATAATCTTTACCCGAAACATAAATTTTTTTTTCATTAACTCGCAGCATTATCTTTTTGGAAGAAAAAAAGGTCTGATAACTCAATACATACATATCATATTTCTTTTCTTGTTCCAAAAGTTGCAATATGTGTTGAAAATATCCTTTGCAAACAACATCATCACTATCTATAAAAGTTACAAATTCTCCTTGCGCTTTATCTAATCCCAGCTGCCTTGCACTTGCTGCCCCACTATTCTTTTGTTGATAAATTCTAATTTCCGGATATTCTTTCATATAATCGCATAAAATACTATATCCATTATCTAAAGAACCATCATCAACAAAAATCAATTCCACATCCTTGTTGAGTTGATCTTTGATACTATTGAAAAGTCTATCCAGATACTCCTGCGCATTATACACCGGAACAATCACACTTAATAACATTAAATCCCCCATTAACGTCCAAATATTTTTCGTAATGTTTTGCCACGTGTTGTATTTTTAGGAAACCATTTCCCTAATATTGTATTTACAATCGCAACTTTTATATTATGGATTTGCGAAAAATGCCACAACATTAGTCCAATGCCGCTTTTTTTCTTGTAAATATAACACAACCATTTTTTACACCATATATTCTTCTGTATTTCTATAGCTCTCAAAGTGACAACCTTTTCCAAAAGTAACTTATTACATTTGATTTTGTCAATAAAATTATCATTGTGAAAAATGTTCTCATCCTTAACAACCTGGAAAGTATAATATTCACTTGCATAATATAATTCTGTATATTTTTTCTCATTAATTTTCATTACTTGCATTGCATCTCTTAGCAAAGCCAGTCTGGCTGCTGCTGATTCAACCGAACTCTTAAAAAAATCTTTTCTTTTAAAGAATTTTGTTGTCGAATGAATATAATAATCCTCTTTACGATACATATATCCAATGTAGCTAAGACTTACGATAGAATCCAAATATTTTAAACATGCAGTATTGAAATGTCCATCTTCAGCTGTTTTAAATTCATGAAATTTTAAATGATTATCTTTAATAACACTGGTATTATATGCCTTACAGCATACGCCACCAGTCCCCCCTCTATTTTCAAGTATATACTTTAAATAATCTCTACCGGTAAAATTATGGTCACCTGCCGTCGAACATATTTCATCTCCATCACCAAAAGTCTTACTATTCCATATTACAAGACTTACTTGAGAGGAATTAGATATTGCCTCCACTATTCTTTCTATACAATCCGGCAATAAATAGTCATCACTATCTACGAATGTAACAAACTCTCCTTGTACTACTTTTAATCCTGCATTACGTGCAGCGCTTGTCCCCTGGTTTTCTTGCCTGATCACAACAATGCGAGATTCACATTCCTCATATTTTTTTAATATAGTATTTGTAGAATCCGTGGAACCATCGTCAATAATAATTATCTCTATATTATTATAGGTCTGCTTCAATAAGCTATCAATGCATTCCTGTATATATTTTTCACCGTTGTATACTGGTACTATTATAGATATTTTTATAGTTTCCTTTTTTATCATAACTGATCGCCTTCATTCATATTTTATTAGTATTGTAATACTAATTATCAGTCTTTTTTATCCCCATTACAATCTTTTTAATTTATAATACTGTTCATGACTATTTTCTATAATCTATTCTACATTTTCCATGTTATATTACCTTTTAGTAACTTTGCAGGTCTCCCCCCATAAATCGCATTTTTTTTATAAACACCTTCTGTCAACAAGCTTCCAGCTGCAATAACGCAATCGTGTTCTATATGTACTCCTTTTAATAAAATACATTTTGCTCCAAGCCATACATGATCTTCTATAATAACATTTTGGGCGCAATTAATAGTTTCACCACTATTTACATCTATTATCTTATGCGCATCCTCTGCGCGAATAAAAACATCTGGTGCAAATAGACAATCTTGTCCTATCATCACATCAGCTCCGTTTCCTGCACCTATATAGCATCCCTGATAATCTGAGAAAAAATAGGTGTTTTTCCCAATATGTATGGTATTATTATCGCCAAACATCACTATTGTCACTCCCTGTAATATGCAGCATTCATCTATTACTATTCTATTATTATTTCCAACAATAGAAATGCTTCCTTCCAGCATTCGAGCGGTGACACCAAATTCAATAACATTACCATCTCCCCTAACATCAAATCTAACTTTTCTTAATTCTGCCATTTGCGCATGCATTTTATTATGATATTTTTGATGTTCTATTCTACGATATGGAAAAATATCCCAAATAGGTCTTGGTAAATGTCCTCGAAATTCGTTGTGCCCTGTTAAATAATTATTTATAAAGCACAAAATTTTAGTTTTAAGCATAACTGTCCTCACTTCTACACATGGCTGTTATTCATTTTAAAGATTTGTATTTCACAATCCATTCACGAGGTCTACTTAATAGATATATTACGTATGCCTTCAGTCTTTTTAAAAAAGGTGGGCGAAACATCCTTTTGATTTGATTCATGTTCTGCTCATTCTTTGGTATACCATATGGAGGTGTTTCATCCTCTATCCCCCTTATTGAAACGTCGATTGCAAATCCATCTTTTTTCAATAAATCTATTGCATATGGAGTCCAACGTCCTCGGTGTATTGCTCCTCCCCAATCATCTCTATACTGGAACGCCCTATTTTCTCTACTGCAAACAGCATAAAAGTCTTCTAAATACCTACTGCTTCTTTGACTTCCATATACTTCCCATTCCCATGCTGACTCATGGGGGCGAATATAGCTTATCAGTTTATCTTTTCTCCACAATGCAGCTTGCGTATTCAATTTCCATGCTCCATTTTGGCTTCTTTTTGCATAACCTAAATATTTATCAGACCTCTTTTGGTTTGGATCAGAAGAAGGGACAAAATAAAATACCGCTATATTTTTATCCTGTTTCATATATTCATAGCATCTTACAATCTCTGCATAATTTACTCTGTCTGTCAGGAAAAAATCATCTAACAAAAAAAGAACATAATCATCTTCTACCCTATTTAATGTATCAATTAATCTTTTTCCCCAATGAACCTTGGTCCCTGGTTTATAAAGCTGATAACATTTAATATTTAGTCCATCGTGAGTATATGCCTTCGATTCTGTATTCAGCACAATAGGATAATCAACCACTTCTGGCCATTCCTTTTTTATAATCGAAAAAAAAGGATTCCATAAATCTTCATATGCATCACAGCTTGAAACTAATACTGTAAATTCACACCGTTTTTGGGGAATAACCTCTCCATATTTCTTCTCCATCTTATCTCATCCTTATAATTGATAAAATTATATTTTATAACCGAATCCACCCGTCTACCCAAATATCCTGGTTACTCTTTCCATTCATCCATTTTGAAGGAGCTATTACTGTTTTGGATATATTATGTCCTAAATATGCTCCCCACCAGCTAAATGAGCTATTGGCAATAATATGATGCCTACAACACGCCATCAAATACATGTCATACCAATCTGGATAATCCATGCCGATTACATTTGAAACTACCATCATATTACTAATATGAAAATTTTGTTTTACCCACTCCGGATCATCTGAGAAAAAAACAAGTTTGCACTTTGGATATATGTTTTTTATATAATGAATAGCCTTATTATAGTAATCAATGGTGCAAATGTTTCCAAATAATTTTTGACCTTCCTTGCTCAAATAATCTCCTCTTCTCACATGTACACTAACTGTTTCATTTATTAAAAGGTCTTCTGCAAATTGATTTATTTTTTTATCCGAAATTGGTGCAAAGGTAAAATCCTCTTGTATCTCATCTGCAATATCTGACCAGTATTTTTCACATTGCCAATAACCCTTATACAAGCATTCCCATCTTTTCATACAGTGAGAATCATATACACCATCAGCCTTTTCCCATTCTAAAATTCTGAAAAAAGGAACCACTCTTTGCATAATCTTTTGTATAATATTACGCTTTTTGTATTTTTCCAAAAGCATCTGGGTCATAACACTTTCATTATCATACAACAGCTTTACATTCGGAAAAACATCTTCCAAAACATAAGGCATAACTTTTTCTTTATTGTAATGAGAACAATCCGCTAAAACCACCTTAGTGTCTTTAGTATGCTTTTTATAAAAGGCATATTCAAACATCTGGTTTCCTAATCCACCGCTAAAACTAACTACCTTTATTTTCCCTCCGAGTTTTCCAAAATTATTTTTTCTCATTTTATTGCTTGAATCCTTTATTTTTTTCATAATGTTTCTAATGCTGTCAGCAAATTACCTATTTCATTTTTTAAAGTTTCAATACTGTTTGTAGCTATTGATCTAATATAGTTATTTTGTATCTTTAAAGCAGTCTCCGTACCATTTCTTAATATTTCATCACAAGTCTTTGCCCATTTTTCTACATCATCATATTTTATACTCCAGCCATTCGTTTCATCTAAAAACTCCCTTGTATTTTCAAAAGCAGAAGCAACGATAGGTCTTTTTGATACCCCTGCTTCAAAAATAGGACGTGCCTGATGTGCCTCCTGGCTTGGGAAAACAACCATGTCACATGCTACAAAATATTTTTCCACTTCATCTGTTCTTCCCCGAAGAATCAACTTGTTTTCTAAATTATTCTCATTTATATATTGTTCTACCCAATAATTAACATCTTTTCCTCTCCACCTTTGAATTTTTTGTCTTATCCCTCTTAATCCCGATTTAGGTGCTGTTGCTTTATTATATTGCAATATAATAAGTTTGGCATTTATCTTCATAAAATTAACAGCTTGCAAGATTACTTCTATGCCTTTTAATGTTGAGATTCCCCCTGTATATAGTATTAGTTTTTCATCACATGGTAATTTCAATTCTCTTCTTGTTTCATTCTTATTTATTTTTTCGTACAAAACAGGATCTACTTTATCTGTAATTTTTACATATTTATCAAAGTTTTTCCCCGTCTGCATCATATCATATTCCGATAAAAATACTATTTTATCAAAATCACGATTCAACTTACTCTTTATATATCGAGTTCTTACTCCAAACATTCCCTGACAATACGTCTCCCGGTCAAAACAAACCGTCTTGGCACCCGCTCGTTTTGCAATTTTTCCAATCCAGAACAAAGTCATGGAATTAACAATTACGATATCAGGTTTTTCTTCTTCTATCACATTTTCTATCGTTTTCTTTGCACGCAACAGTTCAAAAACATTATGTATATGTGATATAGAAAAAACATTATAATGATAACCGCTTACATGCGTATAGGTGCATGTACACGGAATTTCATTCCGCACCTTTACTCCCATAGCTTCAAATTTGGAAGCTAAATCTCCCTCTCCATTTGGCATACAAACGGTGATATCATATGATTTTTGAGGTATATTTCCTACAATTTGTAGTGCAGACAAGCCGGCTCCTACCGATATTGTATTATGATGTATAAAAAGCACCTTTTTCATAGTAAGAGTTCCAATTCCTTTACTATTTTTTTTGCTTGAACTTCCTTATTTTTGTTATCAAGGACAAATCTTTGAGCTGCCATTCCTCTTCTTTGTAATTCGCTTGGATCCATTTCTAACAATACTTTCAGCGTTTGTGCATAGCCATCTACTGTTTCCTCTTCAAACAAGAAGAGATATTTATAGTATTCTTGTGGCAAGCCAGGCAGCCTTGTCATTACTACCGGTGTACCAGACAGCATATATTCCATCGTTTTGGACGGGAAAGAATATTTAGTATATTCGCCATCCGAAGTTCTCGGATTGACAAGCAAAGTTGCTTCTCTTTCTTTTTCCTCAATCACTTTTTTAGGGCACACACCGCAATATACTATTTGACTATATTTTTCACATATTTTCTCTAACTGTTCTCTATAATTTCCGTCTCCATATATATGCAGTTGCGCATTAGCAGCGTTTGCTTTTAAAAAAGATTTCACCAGAATCTCTATTCCATACTCAATCTGCAATGATCCTGCGTACATGCATATCTTAATTCCATCTTTATTTTCAAATATGTTATGTGCAGAAGTATCACAAACTCCTTCTATTATACATTGTGGTCTTAATTTTGCATTAATAATTTTTCCCATCTCAGATGTTAGCAAAATATATCTGTCATATCTGCGCATGAGCCACATAACAAATTTATCTTTTATTTTACCTATTGTCCTTTTATCCTTTTCTCCCAAGTACTGGGGGAAATCCGTTACGATTGCAATATTGGAATACTTATAAAAGATTTTCATCATTATGCATAAAATCGAAAAGTTTATACTTAAGGCATCACATATCAATATGATTTTTTCACTTTTGCTTTTTTCTCTAATTAACTTCATGCAAGAATATAAGAAGCCTAAATACCCCGCCCTCTTAAATCTATTTTCCACAAATATATAATTAATATTATTTTCTTTTTCAGAAGTTTGGTAAACTCCCAGCTTGTCTATCACGACTTTGGGCACAATACAGTTCACTTCAATTTCTTCAATAAATCCTAACCCTTCTGCCAATAATTTATTAAATGTATATGCCGGGCTCACAGCTCCGTTAGGATATAATATTTCATAATATTTCTGCGGGCATACAGCTGCCAAATAATATATAACCATTTCAGTCTTTCCTATTTTTCATTGCATATAGTATAAATTCTTTCCAATACTCCATCCACATCCCCAACTTTTATTACGTTTTCTGGAGGTACGGACTCTACACTTCCTCCCGTCTGATAAGTCACGCATGGCGTTCCACAAGCTTGTGCCTCCAAATTCGTAGAAGGATATGTGTCTTCGTAAGTAAGATTCAAGTATACATCTGCTGCCGTATATATTTGTGCCAGTTCACATGTACTATTCACACGGCTGATTCCTATAATGTTAGATGGCAAATTTGTGATTTGATTCTTTTTAAATCCTACCATAACAATTTTATAAGAATCATTTATTTTTTCTGCTAACTGCAGAAAATCGTATAGCCCTTTTCTTTTCTCCCAAATACTGGCAACACCTAAAACGATTTTTTTATCCTGCAAATTATAGCGATCTCTGAAATCACTGGGTGTAGGGCAAAAAGCTGATGTATCAATTGTATTATATCGTACTTCAACCGGATATTCTTTTAAAAAACCTCTTTCAACCTGTTTCTTCAGCCATTTTGAAGGCGTGATAATGGTCAGATCTTTTACTCCGGTAAAGGCAATCTTCTTGCGCTCAAAATTTTCATAGGCATTGCCTTTGAAATAACAGGTCGGATATCTTCTCGTTTGACAACAATAAGCGCAATGTTCCAGCCATTGATCACATTGTGGTACAACAAAATGTGTACAGTGACCCGTAAATGACCAGCAATCATGTAATGACCATATTACTTTAACATTTTTAGATTTTATATAATTAAATAGTATTTCTATATTAATATAATAGCCATGTAAATTATGAAGCCAGATCACATCCGGATTATATTTTTCAATCCATTTAACTAACCTTTTGGTAGCAAGTTCTGACCCAAATCCTTCTCCATCAAATAGTCTTGTTTTCATGGCATGAAGATACAGGTCTAACTTTGTTCCTATTTGATAGGTTTGAATATCATCCACATTTTGTTTCACTCTTCCCCAGGCTATTGCACATTCATTTCCTTCGCTCATTAACTTTCTACAGGTTTCTGCAACAATTCTACCGGTACTTCCATATCCTGCAACAGAATTTATAAAAAGATATTTCATGCTTTTTCCCTTTCTATATACTTCTTTTCTATTTCCCCATAGACTTCTATTGCCATTCTTTCTATAGAGTAATGTTGCATTCTTTGAAGAGCGCATTCTCCCATTCGAAGTCTTTTTTCTTCATCATTATATAGTATTTCTATTTTTTCTTTTAACGCATTTGCATTTGCCGGTGGAACAACATATCCGTTTTTTTCATCCTCTATCAACGTGATTGCTGAAACGCAGGTTGTAGTTGATATTACCGGAACTCCCATTGACATTGCCTCTAAGTTGACCAATCCCCATGTATCATATAAAGTGGGTAAAACAAACAAGTCTGCCGCTTTATAATATTCTAATAAGCTTTGCTTATCCATAAAGTTCTTAAACAACACATTTTGAAGACTAATTTCCTCACATAATTGTTCATACTCCGGTTTACATTCCCCTCCTATAATAATTACCTGAATGTCTGCTTTCATACCGGCAATTGCCTGAAGTAAATATATTATTCCTTTTCTGGGAATAAATTGTCCTATTGTAAGGAGAACAAATTTTTTATCTAAACCTAGGTTTTCTTTGATTTGTTCCTTGTATTCCTTAGACAACATTTTATTTAATATTTCATTTTCATGCATCGTTGTGAACGGGAATCTTCTAAGTTGTTCAATTTCCGCTCCATATTTCAGGAAATAATCATCTTGTGCTTTTCCCGTACTAAAATAAAGATCTGCATTTTTCATCACATGATGTTTTAATCGTTCCTTAAGTCCCCATCCAGCGCCCACAAAAGCCCCCTCGCTCTGGATGCAATAAGGTATTTTATGAATTCGCATATATTCTTGTGCAATAATCCCTGTAGGAGTACACGGGTTCGAAATAAGAATAATATCCGCCTTTTGCTTTCGTATTTGAGATACTATGGATAAATTTATTGAAGCCTCAACTCCAAAATGTATACCTTTCAGAATAATAGCCTTACAATTTTTAAACTTGTAAAAATCCCAACTTTTATCCCTCTCTGATGAGCTCTTTCTTTCAAAAACAGCAACCAGTTCGCAATACTTACCCAATTCTTCTAAATAGTCTACAGTATACGGAAATGGTACGTTTGTAATAAATAGTACTTTCAAATTTATTTCTCCCTCTCGCACATTCTTAAAAAAGCTTCTACATCATCAAATGACTCAGCAACTTCCTGCAATTTTTCATCTGTATAATTCCACCATTCAGTATCAAGAAGCTTTTGTTTTATAAGTGTGTCAAATCGGTCTTTTATCTTATGTGCAGGATTTCCTGCCCATATCTCATACGGTGCAATATTCTTTGTAACAACTGCTCCCATGCCTACAACAGCCCCTGTTCCTATTTTAACACCGCTTTTAATAAAGGCTCCATCTCCGATCCACACATCATGTCCAATGATTGTACGTTCAAATTGTTCAAATGAATGCATTGCAAATTTCTTTTTAATATGATCCTTCTCTTTCAAAAATACTGTCGATGTTGATACATGATGCACCGGATGTGCAGCACCACCTATTCGGATATTTGCTCCTAACGAACAATAATTACCCATTATAGTATTTACAATTACACAATCATAGCCTATATCCGTATATCTTCCTACAGAAGAGTCTATGATTTGCGTTCCGGCACACACTCCCGCTGTCTTATCAATTTCGGAATTTCTAATTGCTCGCATATGTGCTTTTTTTACTATTTTGGACAAATAATATTCTAGCATATTCCACCTGTTCTCGTATTTACATCTGGTATATTCCATTCCGGACTAATTCTTCTTCTGTCGGGAACGTAATTAATACTGCTTTCAATTTTCCATAGTAGACAAAGAGACTGCCTCCGGCAGCAGCATGCGCCCTTCCCTCTTCAATTGCCTTTTTTAAATCCTGTATATTACCAGCTCCACCACATGCCGTAACCGGTATTTTCACTGCATCAGTCACACTCTTAATCAAGGGGATATCATATCCTTGCATCATACCATCACAATCTACTGAATTCAAAAAAATTTCTCCTACCCCTTTCGCTTCCATCTGCCTTGCAAGCGCAGCCGGAGAAATATCTATCACTTTACTTCCGTCTCTTATTACGCATTTATATTCTCCGCATCTCTTAACAGCGTCAATAGAAGCTACCACACTTTGACTTCCGACCAACGCTATAGCCTCTTCCACCATCTCTATGTCTTCTATTAACGCAGTGTTAATAACCACTTTTTCATAACCGATAGCCATTAATCGGCGTACCTGTTCAACATTTGTAATCCCACCCCCATAACTCAAAGGCATAAAAGCTTCACGGGCGATATCTTGTAACAATTCCCAATCAGGTTCCTTACACTTTTTAGTTGCAGAGATATCAAGCACTGCTAGTTCATCAATTCCTTTTCTGTTAAATATCTTAACAGCATTAACCGGATCACCCAGATATCTACGCTTATCAAATTGTACCGTTTTAATCAAATCTCTATCATCTATTAATAAAACAGGAATAATTCTTGGTCTAATAAACACGCTAGCATCTCCTCACAAAATTGTCCAGTATCCGCATTCCAAAATCATGACTCTTCTCAGGATGAAACTGCACTCCATAGATATTATTTTTTACAACAGCCGCAATAAATTCGTATCCATAGTCACATGTCATTAATATATTTTCTTTTGAATCGCACCGGGCATGATACGAATGCACAAAATAGTATCTTTGTTCTCCTGTAATTCCTTCCAATAAAGGACTCTCCTTTTGAAAATTAACAATATCCCACCCCATATGTGGAACTTTTAAGCCGCTGGTCTCATCTATGCGAAAACGGATATTGTCAAATGGAATTAACCCCAAGCCCGGTAATTTACCCTCTTCACTGCTTCTTCCTAATAACTGCATTCCGAGGCATATGCCCAGTATAGGTTTCCCTGACTTTGCTTCTGTGCAAATCAATTTGTCTAATCCTTTTTGATGCAGATTGATCATCCCTGCATCAAAGGCTCCTACTCCGGGCAAAATAAGTCTATCAGCGTCACAGATTTTCTGAACATCATCTGTGATATATACTTTTTCGCCTATCACCTTTAGCATATTTGCTATAGATCCCAGGTTTCCTAAACCATAATCAACAATCGCTGTTGCCATATACAACCTACCTTATATTCCTATTTTCAATTCCAACAAGTTTACAAATTCCAACCCCGATTTTTAATAGCCACATAGAATTTTTATAATCCAACGGTGTCTTATTCTCGCCTGCTATAATTTCATCAAATTCTTCTGTAGAAATACCAAGTTTTTTCGCAATATACTCTTTATCTTGTTCCATGAGATCCGGATCATAAGAAGGTTTTTTTAACAATTCAAGAGCCTCATCCCGCTTCATTGTTCCTGCTAATATTTGATTCGAATAGACATTTTTCCTTGTGTCAAAACCAAATTTATGCGGAAGATAATAGCCTTCAAAAAAACGTGTAAAAACATTTTCATAATGCTTATTCTCGTAACGCATCCATCCATATTTTTCATGGAGCATTTTCTCTACTTCCGACTTGTTGTAAACAACATAATCCAGTGGATATACTCTCTTCATTCCATAAAAATAGCGATACAATATTCTATATTTAAGCATACCACACGTTGGAAAAGTTGTCAGTGGACGCTTACCATATTTTTTATGAATATCCTTTGCCATTCTTAGATCATTTAAATACAGCCATTCTACAGGTGGTCTAATAAATTCCGTTGCACTGTTACTCCCTGTAAGGACATATTTAATATGATGTTTCACCGCATAATTGTACAGTCCTGCAAAAATTGCATGATCCTGTGGAAAATCTTGAGATGAGATTTGTGCCTTAAAAAAAGATAATTGAAGATCACTCATTTCTTTCCAGTTGATAACTTCTGTATACATATCAAGATCTAATCCCTTTACTATCTTCTCTATGTTTTCTACAGCAACATTTAGATTCCATCCCGTATCCACTACAAAAATAAGGGGACGTATATGCATTACTTCCTTCGCAATATAAGCAAGATATGAGCTATCCGCACCTCCGCTCAATCCAAGAATACAGTCATATTCTTTTCCTTCACCTGCTTTCCGGATTTTTGCCGCAAGTTCCATTAGTTCGTCTGTATTTTCTTCATGCGCATTCCAAAAAGGCTTAATATTTTTGTCAAAATTCCTACAATGATCACACACTCCGTCTTCGTCAAAAACTATTTTTGAATCTGTCGTATCCATCACACATCGAGTACATCTTTGATATGGTCTTTTATAATTTTTAGGTATTTTATATCTTTTTTTGCTCATAATTCTCCATGTTCTTTTTTAGTCAATTTTATAAATGACGTTTTTATGGACCTTAACCATATTTTCTATAGTATATTCTTTTATACTATTTAAAGCATTTATGCACATATGTTTTCGTAATTCTTCGTCCAATAATAATGTATTTATTTTTAAATACAATTCTTTTTCGTCATCTGCAGGTACAAGATATCCATTTTTATCATCTTTAATTAATTCTTTCCCAGCGATACAATTCTGTGTGGTTATGACCGGCAGGCCATTTGCCAAGGCCTCATTTATCACCAATCCCCATACGTCATATCTGGTTGGAAGCACAAAAATATCTGCTGCTTGATAATATTTGGTCGTCTCTTCACAACTTAAAAAGCCTACCAAATGTACATTTTTTAAATTATTTTCTTTTATTAACATCTCAAACCGCTGCCTAAGCTTACCCTCACCAATTATATATATATCTGCTTTAATATCACAAGCTGATGCTAATAAAATATCCCATCCTTTTCTATCTATTAATTGCCCTACTCCAACAATTACCTTTTCGGTCTTAATTCCCAATTTCCCTTTTATGGCATCCTTTTCGTCTTTAGAAATCGGGGTTTTTAAGATTTGTTTCTCAGTCAAAGGCGTAAAGGGATATCGAACAATTGACTGTTCCTTTGCTCCATACTTTTCTAAAAATTCATCGGTCTGCTTACTTGGTGAAAAGTATTTCTTTGCTCCTGATATCAAGATTTTTTTAATTATTGTCTTAAGTAAGTTTTCCTTCTTTATAGTTCCGCCATCAACCTCCATAACATAAGGTATATGATGTATTTTTAAGTATAGCAGCGCAACCATTTCTGTCCTATATGAATAATTGGTAACAAAAATGCAATCCCATTTCAACTTCAGCCAATCGATAATTTCAAAATTGATTTTATTTTCTTCTATATCTCCTTTTTTTAAAAATATGGCATTATAATTCTTTACTTTTGAAATATCCCAATTAAAACATATTCCCTGATTACCTGCTCCCTCTGCCTCATAAACAACAGTCAAATCCGTTATTTTTCCTAATTCATTATAAAAATCATTTCTATATGGTGTTGGAATATTGGAAATAAAAAGAATCTTTTTCATCCATTTGCCCCCATTGCCAATTCAAGATATCTTCGTTCTAATTCTTCTGTTTCATCATTGATGTTATAGCCATGTCCTATCACACTCTGCATCGCATTATTGTCTCTCTCATGTTTTTTACAAATAGTATTTTCCCATGCACGATAAAATCTATTTGTACCCTCACAATCTCATTCATCTTATATCACCTTTCGGTTTTCGGCTTATATTCCTTGTATCTCTTCATCCATTTTATCTAACAACGCTTTTTTAGTAAAGTGTCTTATGCTATAGTCAATCGCTGCTTTCCGCATCTTATTTCTCTTTTCTGCCGGGAATTTCATAAAACCCTCAATAGCATCTGCCAGTGCCTGAGGATCTCCCATTTTACTACAGATACCGCATCCGGCTTCCTGTAGGATTCGTGCCGTTTCGCCTCCGGCTGCCGCAAGAATTGGCATTCCACATGCCAGATACGACTGCAGTTTTGCCGGTATCGTCATTTGGAACAATTCATTATCCGCAAAAGATATAAATGCGACATCTCCATGGGCCAGATATTTTGGCACATCTTCCGCAGGCTTTCTTCCAAGTAGACGGAACATATCTTCTACCCGTTCCGCTCGTATCTCTTCCTCTAACTTCTGACGGTATCTTCCGTCACCTACTAATAAAAAGCAGCATTTGCTTCCTCTATCCCGAAGAATTCGTGCCGTTTTAGGCAGAATATCCAACCCCTGTGCATGGCCGATATTACCGGTAAAAATAACCTGAAATCGTTTATCTTCCGCAGACAAATCCTGTAATTCTTTTTTGGGCATGGGTCGATAGAACTCTTCCGCATACTGGGGCCAATACTTTACCTTGCTCTCTCCATCTGCATAGACAGATTCCCGTTCCTCCAGCCTCTTTACAAAGGAAGGGGATGTAGCATAGATTTTGTCACATTTTCGGTAGATACCGTCTACCATTCTGTCTATAGCTCCAAGGATATGTTTGTTATGAATTCCTGTTACAATCTCCACATTTTCCGGCCATAGATCCTGCACGTAGATGGAGCAGGGGATGCTGCGGCGCTTCGCATACCATACTCCCGGCAGTGCCTGCGTCATGGGCGATACTTCACAGATGAACACTCTGTCTGCTTTGAGTCCAGTGAATGATTTCCAAAACCATCCGGAGATGACGAAGGAGACATAATTTAACATCAGCATCAATGCATTGTGTCCTCTGGGGATCAGTGGAATGCGGATAATATTCATTCCTTCGTAAGTCTCTCTTCTTCCACAGAACCAGCTGTATCCCTTATAGAACTTTCCCTGTGGGTAATTAGGAATCCCGGTGAGAACTGTCACCTTATATCCACGTTTTATCCATTCCTTACAGATATCATTAATACGGAAGTTCTCCGGATAGAAATACTGGGAGACTACTAATATATGCTGCTTCATTGTTCTGTCCTCTGTATGGATTCTTCCAGTGTGTACACACTATATTCCTGTGGATATACACTCATCTGCATATCATAAGACATATTTCCAAAAGCCTTGTCCGCCAGTCGTCCGAATTTTCCACCGATTTTGCTCAAGAGAAACACTACCGGATTAAATAGTTTTGTCAAATGTATTTTCTTATGATGTTCTGTAGCAATCATCTGCACCATATGGCTGGTCTGTACATACTCCGCATTCTGTGGAAAGAAAATTCCCTGTTCTTCGTTCTGAATTAATAAGCTGACGAATTTACAGAGGTTTCCTACATACAACATACTTCTCTCATTTTGAATATCCGGAAAAATCGGCAATTTTGCAGCCATCTTCGCTAAAATCGGATAATTACCTTTTGAGCCTTCACCATAAATCATTGGCGGTCGCAGGATGACCACTTTAAAAGTCTCATCGGTTAATACCTGAATACCTTCTTCCGCTTTCAGTTTACTGTCACCGTAGAAATTCTCCGGATCTGGTTGGGAATCTGCTGTAATTCTTCTACTTTTGCCCAGCTTTCCACTGGCTCCATAGACAATCATACTACTCATAAATATAAATTGACCCACGCCGTCCGCTTTCGCCTTTTTCGCGCAGGCAATTGTTAAATCTGTATTCACTTTATAGTACAATGCTTTCAGTTCCTCTGTAGCATTTCCTACATCCGCATGAGCAATACCTGCTACATGGAACACTACATCGTATCCCCGGAAATCATAATTCTTCCAACCATCTGATTTCATATCCAGCGTATCTACTGTATATGACTGTTTATTTTCTATATTCCACTTTTCAAAACTTGTGCCAATATAACTATTGGCTCCGGTAATCAATATCTTTTTCATCTATGATACTTTCCTATTATTTAGCACTTTCATATATCTTATATACTGTGCTTTCTCCTCTATGGGAACCATCATTATCATTTGAGCCACCCGAAAATCATAAAATGAGCAATGCAATTCCCAACTTGCATTGTTTGAAAAAACTATCCATGGGCAATTTGCATTTTTCTCAATTCTTTCCTTTTCCTCAGCTGGTCTAAATCTATGCCTCTATATTTTGGTTTTATTGCTTTAAGCATCAATACGAAAATTAACGCAACAAGCATTGTATACATCCTAATTGTAATTGTCTGTGAAAGGACAACCGGATGTAACATTAGGGCAATTGTTGCGCCAAAAGTAAACAGAGAATTCAAGCTAACTTTTTCCAAACTTTTATAAATGTAAATACAAAAAAGCCAGTAAAAGATAAGATTAATACTTAATCCTATCCATTTAGAACATGACCCATAAGCAAGTATCGAAACTATACGGAATAAGAAAAAATATAATGGCCCATGATCTGTATATAAGTAACTTTCAATCACTCTGAAATTCAGTTCTTTTGTATCTGCTGCTAAATATTTGCATATATCACTTCCTGAAATCCATTCTCTATCGTTAAGTGGATGATAGGCTGCTTCTTTTCCAGAATTTGCAGATTCATATGTATACACCTCATCGCAAAACCAAATGTCCTTCCGAATACCTAAGCACAAGAAGACTATCGTAATAATCAATAAGCATAAAAAAGGCCAAGTATTTTGTTTTAACTTAGATATATTCAGATGTATACTCTTTTGCTTCATTCTTTAATCTCCGTTTTTATTATATGTTGTTTCTTTTTCTTTCTCCAGTGTCCCCGTACCACCTTCTACTACACCTTTATGTTTTAGTACAGACGATATCGTCCCGAAAAAGCATCGACAATCTATATTGATTCCAGAGAGTCCTCCCCTGGTCAATCTCTCAACATAATCTCCATCCAGTTTTGCTTTCACATCAATGGGTAGTTCATCCCTTCCATTAATCTGCGCCCAACCGGTAAGTCCGGGTAATACATCATTAGCCCCATATTTGTCGCGTTCAGCAATCAGATCATACTGATTCCAAAGGGCAGGTCTGGGACCTACGATTGCCATGTCTCCCTTTAAAATATTAATAATCTGAGGAAGTTCATCCAAACTCGTTTTACGTAAAAATTTTCCTACTCTTGTAATATACTGTTCCGGATTCTCAAGCAAATGTGTAGGCATATCTTTCGGAGTATCTATCCGCATTGTTCTAAACTTTAAAATATCAAAATATGTCTTGTGAATGCCCACGCGTCTCTGTCTGAACAATACCGCTCCCCGGGAATCCAACTTAATAGCTATAATCAATATCAGAAAAAGTGGCGACAGGAGTATCAATCCAAGCAATGCTAATATCCTGTCTATAATATTTTTTATTATGGTATACATGAATTTTATCCCTCATATGTGTAAGTAGGCACAATTTCTTTCACATCTACACGAATATCAGCCACTTCCGAATTTGCATCTGTTTCTAATTTCTCAAGCTGTTGTCTGAACTGTTCTGCGTTGAATTCAATAGGTTTTCCAATAAAGATCATCTTGTTTGCAGTCTTTTTCAGTCCCTCTTCATCCATGAGGAGTTCCTCATACATTTTTTCTCCGGGACGCAATCCTGTAAATTTAATATCAATGTCTTCATAAGGTTTATAGCCCGACAATTTAATCAGGTTAATTGCCAGATCCAAAATTTTCATCGGCTCGCCCATATCCAGGACGAAGATCTCTCCTCCACGCGCATACGCTCCCGCCTGTAATACCAAGGATACAGCTTCCGGTATTGTCATAAAGTATCGAATAATATTAGGATCTGTTACTGTAACGGGTCCGCCCTCTGCTATCTGTTGTTTGAACAGTGGAATTACACTTCCGTTACTTCCCAGTACGTTTCCGAATCTTACTGCTACAAAGTTTGTATTTGACTTCTGGTTCATCATCTGTATGATCATTTCGCAGATACGTTTGGAAGCACCCATAACATTTGTAGGATTCACGGCTTTATCCGTGGATATCAGTACAAACTTCTCAGCACCGTATTTGTCCGCAGCCATTGCTGTCTTGTATGTACCCATGACATTATTCTTAATCGCCTCATTAGGACTGTCTTCCATAAGCGGTACATGCTTATGTGCTGCTGCATGATATACAATGTTGGGTCTGTACTGTTCAAAGATAGTCTCAATTCTTTTGGTGTTTCTTACAGATGCTATTAATACCACTAAGTCTAAATCAGGATATTTGCGAATCAGTTCCTGTTGGATCGCGTAAGCATTATTTTCATAAATATCAACGATGATCAACTGCTTCGGTTTATGTCCGGCAATCTGTCTGCATAATTCACTACCAATGGACCCTCCACCACCGGTAACCATGATTACTTTTCCGCTAACGTATCCCAATACCTCTTCTGTATTGATCTGAATCGGTTCTCTTCCAAGTAAATCCTCTATTTCTACCTCTTTTAACTTTGCTACCGATACATCCCCATTGATCAACTGATACATGCCCGGCAAAGTCAGCAGCTTACATCCTGTTTCTTTACAGATATCAAGGATCTCTTTTTTCGTTTTGGTCGTAGAAGAAGGAATTGCATAGATAATCTCATCAATACCATATTGTAATACAGCATCCTGAATCTTATCTCTTCCACCAACAATTGGTACACCTCTGAGTAATTTCCCATGGCATCCCTCATGGTCATCTATGATGCACTTCACCCGAAGATTAATATACTGGCTGACTTCAATTTCCTTCAAAATGGCATTTGCCGCAGCTCCGGCGCCAATCAACATCACATTTCGACTATCTGTTTTACCTGCCAGGCTTACTCTCTTTGTATTGATAATGCGAAGAATACGATAGCTGAAACGAATCCCACAGGTCAGAATGGAAAGCAAGAACCAGTAAATGGCATAATAACTTCTGGGCATACGAATCTTCATTGCATAGCACAGCACGATCTGTGCTACGGCAGCGCAGGTTGTCGCAAATACGATATTAACCAGTTCTGTTGCGCTGGCATATCGCCATACACTTTTATAAAGCTTCCACAGCACAAAGAAAATCAATGTAACCACCAAATTATATGGTATGATCTCCTCAAACATTACCAAATATTGCGGTGGTATCTCTTTGAAACTAAAATCGAATCGAACATAAAGTGCCGCAAACGATGCCACGATAATTGACATAATATCAAATAATACTAAGGCAAATATTCTATTTATAGGTATTTTCAAAAAGGAACTATCTTTCTTCATCTAAAAAGGCCTTTCTCCAAACTACAAAAAGCATCAATATAGCAACACTTCCTACTCCCCACGCATATTCTAACATTCCAAACGTTGCCGGAATCGTCAAAAACAGCAAAGAAGCCACATCTTCTTCAAAACATTTTTTCCAAACACGCTTAATATATATAATTGCCGCCCAAAGAATCAGCAATATAAATAAGAACATTACAACGATTCCAAAATCTGTTCCATATTGCAAATATATATTATGAGCATGTCCTACCCAATAAGTAGGGGTCATCTGGAACCCTTGTTCCTCATAAGGATGTCCCCATAGATTCAAGTTTTTAAAATATTGTTGATAAATAGTTTTTCTGGCAACCAGTGCACTAGGAATTCCTTTTTCTTTAAAAATTGCTCTTTCATATCGATCATCCACTGATGCTTCAGCTGCTTGCGACTTAATTGCAAAAGGCGAATGTCCTAATATACTAGAAAAACCAAATCCCACTCTATCCATAAATTCATCAAAATCCACATATTTTGATGAATCTGCCGGATCCCATGAATGTACCTTGTTATCACTCCACTCTCCCCAAAACCACACCGGATGATGGAATACCGGAGGCAAATAGCGCACTGCACCAAAGCACACTGGAAATGTCAGGCACATGCAAAGAATCAAAATAATACCATTCAAAATAATTCTTTTTTTCCTCTGTACCAATCTTAAACTAATCAAGAATATGATTCCGAGCACAAAAGCTGTCATCCACGCCGTTCTTCCAATCGTCAAGAAGAGAAAAGACAACACTACGCCTGCTCCTACCCAATAGTATACTCTGATTAATTTACCGGCACCAATACGATTTACATAGATGATTTTAGCAAATACCGCCGCTAATACCATCAAGTAGAACAATGCATTTAAATTACAGTTATTGTAAATTCCGACATACCGATAATCCCAGTTATCAAAAGGTCTGAACACAAAACACCAACCCTGCATTAAAAAGAAGCCTAGAATAATTCCATTCAGCATTCCCTGAAATAAGTCCGTCTGTTCCTCTTTACTGTAATCCGTCAAATAAAAACATCCAAACATTACGAAATAACCAAACGGCCAAATATAGGTACTTCTGGATACGATCATAAGTAGCATCATAATCAGCCAGACAATCGCGAATTTCTTATTTAATTTCGGATACTTTTTTTCAATAACCACACGAATGAACGTGTAAATTATGATATATCCGAATAAAATTACATCTATTACTCTTACAATCCAGTCATTGAAGAAATAATAATTGTTTTTTCCCCACCATAGGGCTACGACTCCACCTACAATACTTATTGCAGTCCATACCAAATAAGGTATCTTATGCTTTCGAAGAGAGTCCCAGCGATAGTGTGACATAATAATGATAGCCATCACTACACCTGTCAGGCTGCGGAATGTCTCCAGCCACCCATCCAATCCGGAACAGGTCTTGGATCTTTGGTCAATCAGGCAAAACATTGCAAAGCATAAAGTATATATTAACTTTTTCCATGAGTAATCAAGGACTACTTTCTCTTTTATTTTCAATTGCATGTTTTCTCCTCCTTGACGCACTAAATCACTTTATTTTACCACTATAAAGAAAGGGATGCAACTCTATAAAGCACTGTATACCTTTAGCAAAAGGCACCGATACCCTACCGATGCCTTCCCTACAATATAATATGTATACTTTTATCTACTATTTTTGCTGCCACTTCTTCACATTTCAGTGTAATCTCCTGGGTTTTGATATCATAAATCTCAGTCCCCAAGATCTTAATCGTCCCATTGTTACCTGCTCTTAAAAATGGCAGTAATTCTTCCGCCCCCGTCATAATTCCTTCTTTGTATAGTTCCTGTGCCAGTTTCGGTGTACTGAACAGAATAATCCGTTTGCCCAGGTATCCATGATTTGTTTTTCGGAAAGAAGCATCTATTTTACCGGCTGCACCCTTGTCGTCGGTAATGACACAGAATTTACCATCCGGCTCCGGAAGATTGGATAAGACATGAAGACAGATTGCAAGCAGTTCCTCTCCCAAATTATCATTCTCTTCTTTTTTACTGCGAACCTTACGGAAAAAGTGGGGATAAAAGTCCTTCGGATTCTTATTTTTTCCATCTACTATCTTCTGTAGTTCCACGTTTTCCTGTAAAGCTATCTCAATGGAACTTATCGGATGCCTGACCATTCTGACCGCCCATACCAGATAATCATTCACAAGCTGCCTGGACGCAAAACATATATCCATGATATCCTGTAGTTCCTCTTCATAGATTACATATACTCTGATTCCGCAGTTATATATACGCTCCAGATATCCCACATAACACTCCTGCAAAACATGACTGTGAGAAGCCAGCTCCATAAGAATGCCTCTGGTAATGATTATAATTCCATTCTGTTGCAGAATGTATTTCAGCAACTTGTCCAACGCCTCTTCCTGCATATTTGCATGATAACGAAAGGAACAAGTATCATAAAAAAAGCATTTCTTCGCCGACAGCACACCCTGTATCATATTCCCCTGATTTACGTAGGGTGCTATTGCCGCCCATTTTTCCGGAATTTCCGAATACCCCTTTGTCATTTGCGTTCCCCCTTTATTTCTTTATAGAGGGATCGCATATTCAACACCGCTTGGTAAAGTGTCCTTTCGTTCAAGTAACCATCTTGCTGGAACTGCGCGCCAACTAATTGTACCCATTTTTCCAGTGCGTTATAGTCATCTTTATTGCTGGCATCCAAAATGGTGCTGTCCAGCCATAAGCTTTCTAATTTTTCCTTGATGGTCTCTTTATCCAGTGCAATCAACTGCTGGGTCTGGGTCCACTTTTGTGTCAATCCCAATTCGTAGCATCTAATCAGAGCTGCCATATAAGGCACCTGGTAATAATTCATCAGTCGAATAATGGTACTTAATTCATCATTATCGGACTGTTCCAGAAATACACGGTACATCTGCCGGAAGCTGCTCTCCGGCATCAGCAGCATTCCCGCGAAAATATTTGCCTCGTATTCTTCTTCATGTTCAAAATAGTCATCTGCAAATTCCGCTTTTGCCTTAAATTCATTTTGTGGATAAAATGCATGATAAACTTCATGGCAAGTTGCAAAGTTAGCGTTTACCTTCGGCAGCGATGTATTAATCAGGATATACCCAAAAGCATCTCCCTGATAACATAGTGCTCCAATCTCTTTATCCGCAAACGGCATCTCGGCAACAATATATCCCTTCTGGCGCAAAGCAGGTCTGACAATCTGAAGAATATTCAGCATGTCTTTGTCTTCGCTGATCCCGGTAAACGAATAGAATTTGCTGACCTTGCCATCCATCTGTGTCCGATATCTTTCACTGTATTCTATTATTTTCCGTAATCGTTCAGCTGTCATGTCTATTACCTCGATATGTTCAGGAATCGTCCCTTCGCACTTATCACTTCGTCAATGTTTTCCAACAGTTTTAACAGCGTATTGGCTATTTTCTCTTGTTCCTTTGCAGGCTCACCGGCATAAAAGGTAATTTTCTCCGGTTCCTGCTCAAATTCTTCCGGAACCTGAAAGGTCTCCTGCAAAAAGTATTCTGTATTTTCTCCCAAAGCTTCCGCAATTTTATCCATGTCGGTTGCCGTAATATCTTGTACACCGTTTAAAATTCTGGACATCTTCTTGGCGTCAATTCCTGTTTTCATACTAAGGTAATTCTGTTTGATCTTCCTTGCATCTAAATACAGATTAAGGTTCTCAATATATTTGGTCATTCGCTCCAGTCCTTTCCCTTTGCATTATGTCCGGTGTCTAATATATTATACACTTTTCGTTGTATTGTGCAACATATTTTTTCTCATTATTTGACTTTTAAATATATGTTTTGAATTTATATTAATTATATTTAGCAATTATGCTTTTTTATTTTCTCAATATATGACTTCTATTCATTTACTATAGTTATGGATTCTTTTCCATAGTAATCCGCACATGCAACATTCACCCACGTATACCCATCCTCCGGCTGCAGGTCCGCATACATGATCAGTTCCACCGGATATAACGGTGTGAGCACTACATTCTTCACAGAATCATCTTTCAGCACCTTGAATCTCTCTTCCCAGCCTTCGCCATACGCCTGTGCCCAGCCGTTTCGCCACATGCGGTAAGCGCGATAGCTGCTGGTCTGCTGTACATTTCCGAAGAATACTGCTGCCACCAGGAGCACTCCTACAACGCCACAATACCTAAGCAGGTACTTCTGTGCCAGTCCATCCACCTTCTCGCTCTTTTCCGGTTTCAGGATTCTCCCAGCAGCCCATCCGCACCAGTAGATCTCATTTGCCACGATCCACAGCACATAGAAATACCACAGGATCGCGCTCTGTCTGCCACCGCCCATGGTGCCGTTCACATACAGGGTTGCCGTAGCCTGGGATGCGTACACACCGAAGGACAGTGCGGTGAACAGTCCCGGCAGCCGGAATGTATAATGCATCTTCCGGACTGCTTTCCATGCAAAAGGAATCATCAGAAGCAGCAGTAACAGCATCTTAAGGTTCGTCCAGCTGACAATATTTAAAAACGTTCTGACGAAGGATTCCCAGATTGCCATCAGCGGGGAATACAGGGTATCTCCCTCAAAGTTCCACTCCAGTCTAGTCTGCGTCCTGGTAGAGAAGCATACAATGCACAGGCTGGCAATATTGACCAGTACCACGAACCAGGTTCTGCGGAATCCATCCTTATTTTTCGCTAAAAATACAATTTCCAATAACACCAAAAGGCAGAAGGTTGATAAGCTGGTCGCCAGGTTATCTCCGCCCACTAATATTGCCAAAATGCAGGCGATCACCAGACTTAGGATTCTGTCAACCTTTTTCAGTTCTCTTGTGGCAAGCTTCAGCACCAGTCCGATCAGTATCAGAGATAAGCTGTAGATTCCGGTATAGTTTACCGCACCGGTGTACCAGTAGAAGCTTTCCTCCGGGAACGGACAATACAGCAGCTGGATCATGATCATCGGAATGCTGATAGGAAGGATCAGTCCTCTGTTCTCCTTGCCAATGCACTGTGCCAGCAGGTACATCTCTGAGAAAATGATGGATCCGATCATCAGATACGCCACAATGGCATAGCAGTGCTCACCGAAGATACCGGGCTGCAGTGTTGCCAGTGCAATATTGGCAAAACGCGCTTCCCAGAAGCTCTCCTGTACGGTCTTTATGATTGCCTGAACGAATGCGATCAATCCTCCATGGTTCCGGATCACCTGATAGGTATGCACTCCGTAGGACCAGTCATCTGCCGAAGCGTAGTTGTATTTCGAGATTGCAAGTAGCGGCCACAGGATCACAGCCAGTGCAATTACACATGCAGCGCTGATCAGCATAAGTTTCTTTTTCTCTGTCAGTTTGGTCAGTTTCACTTTGATTATTCCACCTTTTCTTTGGTATAGGGCTCCACAACGTAATAATTATTATAGAACGAAGTAATATCGTATTCTTCTTCATCAAACAGGTCGATCAGTTCATAGTTCACCACGTACACTACATCTTTCCCCTGATTTTCCCGGATGGTATCCTCTGTCACGTATTCAAAATGATATTTTTCCGCATAGGGCAGCTGTTCTCTGCCGTCCTGCACGTTGCTGACGCCCTGGAAATACCGGGCATCAATCTGGTGACTATACATGGTAAGGATCTGTCCCACCATATACTCGCCCTGTTCCAGGGGATCCGGGTCTATGTAATACTCATCGCATTCTATCGTATGTGCGTAATCCAAAGCATTCAAATAAGGTTCATAATAGTAGATCCGGCTTAAATCCGCCCATTCTCCAAAATAGGTGGTAGCAAACGTCACTCCCAGCACACCATATAACGCAACTATGGGGATTGCCGTGATCTTCCACTTTTGAATGCATGCCGCCATGCCCACAGCTGCCAGGATGATCACCGGGTAAAATGCAATATTGATGCGGTGCAGCACCGGATATCTGGTAATGGCACCGATGATCACTGTAAGTCCCATCCATGCAAACAGGATAAACACAGGGGTCTTGTATTTCTCCGGCAGTTTCTTCTTTTTCCAGTTCCAGATTACTGTGATCAGACCGATCAGAAAGAAAATATCCGTCACATAATACACCGGTCCGAATTTGGCTACCGCACTGGGCACTGCCTGATCTCTTCCGAAAAATACGGTTTCTATCATGCATACCAGATTTTCCTTCAGCTGATACCAGGAAAAGTTAGCAAACAATACATCTTCTCCGCGCACGCTGTCCTGAAAAGAGGGAATCGTAAATAGCGGTGTCTCAATGGTCTCTTTTCCCAGCACTGTGATCAGCATGGACAGGTACTCCGGCAGTACGATCACCGCATAGACTGCAATGCAGCCCAGGAATTCTTTCCAGTTGATCTGCTTTTTCTTAAGCAGGTAGATTGCCACGGCCAGCAGGAAAACAGGTACGGAATAGTCCGACACTGCATAGCAATAGCAGCACAATCCGAAGAACACCATGGACACATATAAGAAGACTCTGTTCCACTTTTTTCCCTCTATTCTGTGCAGTCCTGCCAGTAAAAAGCAGACGGCAAACAGGAACATATGGGGGAACATGTTACAGTCGATGGACCAACGGCTCTGCATGTAGTGCCAGGGGCAGATCATTCCGAAGAGCAGCGCGATCATAGCTGTCCATTTGCCTGCCAGTTGTCTCGTGAACAGATACAGCGCCAGGAGCCCCAGACAGCTGGTGATCAGGAGCGGCAGCCGTATCGTAACTGTGGAAAATCCCAGTATTTTAATAAATGGGACCATACAGTAGGATAAAAATACGCTCATCTGGCTATTCTTCCACGCTGTAAAATGTACCGGATACCGCATACCGTAACGGTCTGTTCCGTATTCCGCCAGCGCCTTGGCATCCACCGCCGCCATAGCTTCGTCCTGGTGCACGCCGATGGGCGGTGCACCGAAATGGTATGCCCGGACGAAGATTGCGGCGAGCAGGATTATTGCTACCAGGAATATTTCCGTCTTTCTTGATTCCAACAGCGTCTTGATTCGCTTATTGCCTGTGATTGTCTGTGTGAATTTCATTCTCTGTCTCTTACCCTTTGTCTTGCTTAAGCTTATCTATCATCTTAACTTCTTAATTTACATAATATCCGGAGACCAGTCGACATCTACGTCTCCGCCGGAGCTTCCACCGCTGTCGGAACCACTACCGCCTCCGGAGCTGCTTCCACTATCCGAGCCGCTGCCGCCACCGGAACTGCCGCCACTGTCAGAGCCACTGCTGCCTCCGGAGCCGCTGTCGCCTCCGGAACTGCCACTACTGTCAGCGCCACTGCTGCCGCCCGAACTGCTGCCTCCACCGGAACTACTATTGTCTCCGGAGTTCGTGCTTCCACCGGAACTACTTCCACTTCCGGAACTGCTACTGCCTCCGGAACTGTTGCCGCCGCCAGAACCACTGTTTCCGCCACTAGAGCTGCTGCCACTACCCGAACTACTTCCATCTCCGGAACTGCTACTGCCTCCGGAACTACTATTACCACCTGAGCTCGTGCTTCCTCCTGAGCCGCTGCCGCTTCCGGAACTGCTTCCCGCAGTATTTGTCGTCGCTGACGGTTTGTTCGTTGTAGACGGCTTGGGTGTTGCCGCAGGCTTCGCCGTCGATGTCGTGCCGGTCTTATTTTTATTATCCACAGCCGGTTTATTCGATGCAAGTGTCACTGTACCGGTATTCTTATTCCCTGCAGCTGCCTTGATCTCTCCTGTGGAGATGCCGTTTTCTCCCGGTTCTCCCGGCTGTTCCCCTTCCACAGACTGCGCTGATGCCACCTGCGTTCCGGAAGCATTTTCTCTCTCCTCATATGCCAGGAAAGGATCCTCCTGTATGAGATCTGCCGCTTTGCCGGCACTTACCCAGTATTTTCCATCGTACCACTGGATCTCTCCGTCGAACACTCTCACTCTGGCAATGTTGTCTGTTGTCTCACTGCTATCCGGTTCTATACTGTCTTCTGCACCATCTGCTCCCTCGACAGTCTCTTCCGCATTCTGTTCTGTCATAGGCTGCGCCTCATACGGGGTATACTCAGGCACACTCTGTAATCCCAGCACATCACCCCCGAAGGAATAGCTCTCCACTGCCGCATCACTATCCAGTCCCTGCCACAGGCATCTGCCGGTAGACGCATCGTAGGCATACAGCACTGCCTTTTGGTATCCGCTGCCTTCTAACAGCTTCTTAAGTTCTGCCTCACCGGGCTGTTCCAGCAAAGTTTTCCCCTCATCATCAAATTCTCCCTGATAGGTGGTATATTCCAGTTCCCCACGGCTGTTCCACAGAGAAAAAAGGTCTGCACCGTTCTCACCGGAATAAATATCACAGGTATATTCTCCTGTCAGGACATCATTTTTCATCGTGCCCTGTTCCCTGGTAATGCTGCCGGTTCCGGCATCCAGGTAGTAAGACGCTATCGCATCACCCGTGCAGATCACGATTTTCAGGGTATTTTCTGCATTTTGCAGGACAATGCTTCTCCCGCCGGCAGTATACCACACTTTTGTTACTTCCGCGCCATCTGCTCCGTATCCCACCTGAAAATAGAGTTCTCCGTCACCGTCCAGGTAATAGCTTCTCTGTCCTTCTCGCAGCTTCGGCATCAGTGTATCGAACCATTCTTCACCGGTCAGGGCTTGTATTGCCTCGCCCACAGTATCGTCCTGTGTCAGATTCTCTGTCAGTGTCTCAGCTGTCTGCCGGATCTGTGGTTCTTCTTCCACCAGGTTTACCGTAAGGGTCTGCAGCAATTCAAACGCTTCTGTATCGTCGTAGAGACGGTAAGACTGTTCCAGCAGGTCTCTCTGTTCCCGCACGCGGCCGATTTCGCCGTAATCTTTTGCCAGTGTCAGATATTCCTCTCTGGTCAGTTCTCCCTTGCGGTACTTGGTCTCCATATTGACGATCTCCACTTCCAGTGAGGACAGGATCGGCTGTGCTTCCAGGGTTCCCACCACATATTCCTCCTGTGTGTTGCCATCGCCGCAGCCGGTAAACACTATTGCCGCCCCGGAAAGTATTCCCGCCGCCAGGAACGCTATTTTCTTCTGTCTGTTCTGCCATTGCTTCATAAATTTATTATCCTGCTTATCCTTTATTACTTAACCTATTGTCCTGTTGCCTATCCTATTGCTTGTCCGCATCCTGGATCAGTTTCCGCAGATACAGGTCTGCGTCTGATCCTTCTTCATATATTTTCATCCGTAACAGCTGTTCCGCCAGGGAATAAATATTTTTTGCCACGACCGGTCCGTAGATCGTAATATCCCGTTCGTCCTTGGTCAGGGTCGCGTAGCCCCGGAACGCATAGTCCACTTTATACTGGCTGGCAGGCATTCCCACCAATACAGAGGTATAGCGGTATCTGTTATCCACGGTCTCGTAGATGCTGTCCTTAAATATTCCGGAAGCATCGGTTCCGTAAGCCATACCCTGCAGCACCTTCTGACCTCCCACCACCATGGGATAAGTCTTCCGGTTGGCATCGGTCATGATCAGGGTCCCGTATTCCTTCAGCCGGTAGCCGTCCACGCCATCTGTCTGTAACAGCTTTTTGCGCAGATCCGCACTGATGCCGGTCTTAAAGCGGATTCCTGATTTGTCGGTGATACGGATAGAGAATCCATGATAAGTCAGCAGATCCGTAAGCTCCGGCTGCGCTGCCACTTTATAGGCATCATCGTTGTATTCCAGGGTCCATACGTACATTCCCACGGGAACCCCCTTGGCATTATAGCGCATCACGGTGGCGCTTCCTGCCGTATCATCCGGCAGTTCCAAGGCTACTGCGCCATCCTTCGGCTGTACCGCATATTCTATGCCGTCTATGTACACGGTCGTGTCATCATACCCTTCCGGGATCTCCAGGGTGATCTTCGTGGAAGGTACCGGAGTGGGTGTGGGTGCAAGAGTTGGAGTCGGCGTCGCAGTCGGTGTCGGGGTTGCGGTCGGCGTCGGGGTTGCAGTCGGTGTCGGGGTCGGCACCGGGGTCGGATCCGGCTCTCCCGGCATATTTTCATAGACCGGAATTCGGAATACGAAGGAATTACCCAGCGCATTTGCCGAACTGTACAGTCTGAATACACTGGCTGCCTCGGAAGTCGGCGCGGAGATATTCTGCATGTACTGATGCTGGTACAGTCCGTAGGCACTGTTCTTATTTACATTAAACTTCTGCAGATACGGGGTATCCTGTCCCTTATTGATGTATTTGTCCGCGAGGAGATTTGCACCTCCCAAAATGGAAAAATACGCTCCCTTCCATTCATTCGCTTTCGCGTATTCCAGTCCGTTCCGGATGATTTCCTCCGTTTTCTTGCCATTTGCTCCCACATTAAAATAGTTGTAATAGCCTTCATATCCCTCCACGGTACCGGAGATAATGGGAGACGTTCCTTTTCCCTGCTCCTGCAGGACTCTTGCCGCCAGATGGAAGGGACTTACCTTTCTGCAATCCTCTTTTCCGATCATATAGAAGATGTACTCAAAAGTCATATTGGTTCCGGGAGCATTTGCACTGCTGTTCATGAATGTATTATCCAGAAAACTTTTCAGTGCTGCCTCCGTATGATAAGTCTCATTATAAGTTAACTGCTCGAACTGGAAAATCGCGCCTTCCCGCAGGGCATTCCGGGGATCCATATAGGCTTCCAGTGCCTGTCTGGATGCGTTATACCATCCGGCGCCGTAAAAATCTCCCTTCGCCCAGTCCGGGGAGCTTGCACTGACCAGACTCCTGCCGCCCTGCATTTCATTCGTCACTGCGGTGTTCCAGTCCAGTTCCGTGTTGTATCTGACGAATATCCAGTTGGGATATTTTTCCTTAAGTGCGGTTAATGCCGGCTGATACCCTGCCGGGAACTGTTCGATATCCGCATAATTCCCCTGTCCGTCTGCGGCAAGCATAGCTGCGCCGCCGGGATTCATCCCGTAGTATTCTTCCCATTCCAGAAATCGTTCATCGGAGCACGCCAGGTAATCTCTGCGGACATATCCTATGTAATCGGTACCGCTCATGTCCGTGGACACTTTTTCCCAGACCTGTCCGTCTTCGTCCACCGTCACATCCAGGATCTCTACCATCTGTCCGCTAGGTACCGTCACTACTGCTGCGCTGTCTTCCGACGCATCGCTGTGGAGCTTGTATTCATCACACAGGTAGACTAACGCCATGACCTCTCTGTCTTCCACGATCTGTCTAAGTGCCTGTCCCGCTTCCGCGATCCACGCAAGATCCTCTTCATCCAGTGCGTGCGCCTGATAGGTATTGCCCTCGTAGGTAAATACGAATGCCGCCAGGAGTATCGCTCCCAGAATCGCCAACTTTCTCTTCATTTACTCTATATGCTTCACTTTCTTATGCAGCACCCGGATTTCCCTGGGTGCTATGGTAAATATGGTATGGTAACACTTGTTTTTCTTAGTAAGATAAGGATTTTTCATGGCTCTGCGCCAGGTTTTCCGCATGTATTTTACCACATTCCGGTAAAATACGTTATCCTTTGTCATCTGTTCTGTGGGAATATGCAGCAAATAATCCAGTCTCTGGAAGATGCCAAAGCGGAATGCAATCTCCGCAAGTTCCTCATCCTCCGGCCAGGTATCCGCCACAAGCTTCTGCACCATATCCGCATTGTCCACATTGTCTGCGTAGACTCTGGAAAATCCGGTCTGCTTTCTGGTATTGCTGTCCGGGCGGTAAAATACGTGGTATGACTGTCCGGGGATGCACACCACCGCCCCGGTCTCCGGTCCGCTTCCGTCGGCTGCTTTTGCCTGCCGGCACAGTATTTTCACGAGCAGATGGAAATCCTCATTCAGCACACCCACCGGAAATGCTTCCTCTTCAAACAGCTCTCTGCGCACCAGTTTGGTGCAGAAGGAGCAGTCTCCTCTGTGCATTAACAGCTCTCGCAGGAACTCTTTCGCCGGAATCTCCTGTCTCTCCGTTACCGGTTCGCAAATATTCGGAAGTTTCTTCCCCTCCGGGTTGATCTCGTCCCTGCCGGTCTGGGCAATGGGCAGATGTGTCGTCTCTATGGCTTGAAGCAGTCTCTCATACATATCCGGCTCCACATAGTCATCGCTGTCTACGAAGCCGAGGTATTCACCCGTTGCTTCCTGAATTCCCAGGTTCCTGGCCGAAGAGGATCCTCCGTTCTTTTTGTGGAAGACCCGGATCCTGACATCCTCCGCCGCCAGCGCATCGCACAGCGCAGCGGTGCCGTCCGTGGATCCGTCGTCCACCAATAGGATCTCGATCTTGTCGTAAGTCTGCTCCCGCAGGCTTTCCACACAACGGGGCAGGTATTCTATAATATTGTATACTGGCACGATAATGCTTATTGTTGTTTCCATATATCTTCCTTTATGCATCTGTTCCAATCGGGCAGATCCTGTCCATATATACTTCATGTACGTAGAATATCTATCAATGTACCTAGAATATCTATCATTCATAATAATATTTGACATGCTTTATACGGTGAAGAAAGCACAGAAGTTCTTGCTGCATCGGATGGATCAGATCTTCCCCAGCAGCATCTCCCGGTACATTTTCCGTTCTGAAATCACCGGTGCCACTGAACAGGGTCCGCAAGTCGGCAGTGTATATCCGACTGTCTCATCCGAAACCGCACCTTCTAATGTCGTAACGGCTGTCGTGTCGGCTGCTTTCAGGAAGCCTTTTCCGACACAGAATTCCGTAAGGCGCTTCGCTGCAACCTCTGCATTCCATTCTTCCGATATCGTGGCATAGGCATTTCTACCGATGCGATGGCACAACTCGCGGTCCTGCAGGAGGCTTCTGACACTTGCAAGCAGCTGATCCTCTCTGCCGGTCTCGTAGGCATAGCCGTTCTCCTCCGGATGGATGAGGTAAGGCGCCGCCCCGATCATGGCATCCGCCACCACCGCACAGCCGCTGTTCATGGCCTCATTGACGACAGCTCCCCAGCCTTCCTTGCGGTCACTGGTGACGAGATAGATCTCCGCCCGCTCCATGGCTTTCCGCACTTCGGCAGGCTCCTTAAATCCCGGAAGCTCAACCTCCGCTTCCAGTCCGTATTCTTTGCGTAGTCTTCGTACCTCCGGCTCCAGTTCTCCTCCGCCTATCATCTCCAGGTGGAACGGGATTCCCTGCTCCTTCAGGCTCTTCGCCAGCCGAAGCGGCAGTTCCGGATGCTTCCAGTCGATCATCCGGGCTGCCCACAGGATCGTGGCAGGCTCCTTTTCTTCCATCAGATGCTCCACATCATAGACCTTTTTTTCGGGGAAATATCCCCATTTCAACATTTTCTCCGGATATGCCCGTACGATATGGAAATCCGACGGCACATAGGCTCCGGCGCACAATAAATAGACTTCTTTGTTTCGATAACGCGTGTGATCTTTATATTTTTTTACCAGACCTCTGGGGGATATGGCTTTCCACTGGGCTTCCTTATACAGTCGTTCGCTGTAACGGATCACGGGCTTCCCCTGATGCAGTCTGTCCTGAATGAAGCTTTCGTCATCGGTACCGCCGAACAATACCACATCCGCCTGTTCTATGAGTTGTCTGCCCTTTTCCGGTTCTGTATAGTAATGAACCAGATACGGGTAGTCCGCTTCCTTCCATCCCATGCGGAGTCTCTCCTCTTCCACCGGTTCTGTCTGCAGAAAAGCAAAGCTTCCCCGAAGCAGTTCCTCCATGGCATTGCAGAAGGGAATCTGGTGATGATTCAGATAATTAGACACCATTACAAATTTTTGCATAGATTTCCACCATTTTTTTATAATTTTGCTCCGGATCGTGATTTTTCTCTGCATGTTTTCTTGCATTTATGCAATAGTCCTGTTCTTTTACAGGATCACTCCACATCTGAATACACGCGTTTGCAAGGGATTTGGAGATATTTTCCAGTGCTTCGTTTTTTGAATCACGATTGTTATTTTTAATTACAAATCCCGGATAGAGGATCCCATCCTCTCCACCGGTAAAAATACTGGCGATTCCACCCACCTCGGCACTGACGCAGGGCATGCCTAAAAGCATCGCTTCCCCCAGGGAGTTCGGCGAATTCTCAATACTCGACGGGCATACGAAGAGATGGCTCTTTAAGTACTGTTCCTTCATCTGCTGAGCGGACAGTCTGCCGAGGAAATGGATCCTTTCCTCCAGATGCCCCTCTTTTAACAGCTTCCTGAGGTACCGTCCATAGGCGGAGATCTTAAGCTTCTCCTTCCATGTACCGTAAGCCGTCAGGCTGTTGCCTGCCACATAGACTTCCGTATCCGGGAATTGCTTAAGGATCCGCGGCATGGCTAAGAGCATATAGTGCAGGCCCTTAATCGGATAATCACCCTGGCTTAAGAATATGGAATGTGGAATGCACTGTTCTCTGCTCCACTGTCCGGTGTAAAAATTGCTCCGGAGCGTCTCATTCATGGGATAATAGGTCACCCCGGGATGCCATTCTCCCGTGTAATGTCTGTCCCATGCCGTTCTGCCGGTAACATTTCCGGCGAGGCGGATGGCTTCGATCTCCATCTCACCTCGGCGGACGAATTTCTCCTGCTGGAGCTTCAAGGTATCTTTTTTCACCAGATCCCGGAAGGTCACGGAATTCACAACCGCTTCCGGCAGATCCGCGAAATAGCACTTCGCATACACTGCGCACAATCCCTGTATTCCGACCAGTATCCGGTCTTTTCTCGGGAATGCTCTGCACATAGCCAAGGTATGTGGATATTCCGTTCCGAAGCAATGCACCACATCCGGTGCGAAATCCTCACAGATCTCCCGTAGCTCCTGTTCCAGTGCAGGATCATACAGGTCCGGGCGGGTCGTATCTTCCACAAAGTCATAAGCAGTGAAATACGTCTCCCCACATGGAATGCATATGCCCCGTGATCTGCTCCGATGTCCGCAAGCCTCTGTTCCATCATGATGCTCCCGGACATTCTTCCTGTCTGCAGCGTCTACTGTGTCGCTACCAGCAGCTTCCGCACTGTAAGGCAGTCTCTCAGCCACCGGGAACGCTACTGCCAGTTCGACGCCGTTACTGTCGCCGTGGCTTAACACTGCCGTTAACAGCCCCGACAGCCAGCCCTCCTTGTTGGAGCTCTCTCTATGAAAATGCTCTGCCACCGCCGGCAGCATGATATTACACAGCCACAATACCTTCATGCTAATCTCCATTCCGCAGACGATTCCTTTCGTCGGAGGAATTACGAATCAAATTTCAAAAAACAGTTACCTTTTTAATTAAAAATCCAGTTCAGATACGGCAACAGCCGCACCTCCACATCATACATTTCCCGCAGCAACAGGACAAAATACAGTACAAATGCTGCCACACAGCCCGCCGTGCACAACAGACGGAACCACTTTTTTTCGATCCGCTTTAAGGCTCCCGGAATCAGGAATACCTGCGCTGCGATCAGATAATAACCCACTCTGGACACCTCGGGAATAAAGGATCCGCAGCAATACACCACCAGTCCCATCAGATTCAGGTAAAAATAATACCGGTATCTGCGGTCCTCGCGAATGCACTTCCGATAGCAGAACAGGCACAGCACCAGGGTACCGACGCATTTTCCGATATTGGCCCAGGAGATCTGTCCGTTGTCAAACATGGAATTCTCATAATACGGATAGAAATAAAATATAATTCTGCGATAGATGTCCTGCCCGAAGATCAGGGATAAGATCAGCAGCACACCCACGCCGTAATGCCATTTTTTTAAGCTTGCCCGCGACAGCAGATCCGCAATGATGTATGCCGGAATGACTAACAGCACCGATTTATGGATCGTAGCGCCAAGCAGCACCCACAGGATAAATTTGCCGTATTCGCCCCGCAGTACGTATTTCTGTGCATACATCGCCAGCGCCAATGCAAAATAGTAGCGCACGGAATTCATACTGTTAAAATAGAACCCTTCCGTCAGTAGCAAAAATAACGACATGACATACCAGTCTGCCTGATCATGCAGGGATTTCAGGAAGAAAAACACCGTGATCAACGCGAAAAAGCCAAAAATCGGAAGATACGAGCCTTCCCCGAAGATCAGATGGAAAAATTTCACCAGAGCTACGAAGCCCTTTTCATAAGAGACATGTCTCCCCTGATCGATCAGCTGGAAATTCAGCCAGTAGACCCAGTAATCACCGCCTACTGCGATACGACAGGCGGATACCCCGGAAAGCAGCCCGAAGATGGCGATCTCCGCCACCAGGTTCCTCGCCTGCTGCCTGTCATAGCCCACACAGGCACCGGGCAGGCGTCTGCCGGACAGATATCCCGCCGTGTAGGCACTGTTACTCACAAAGCAACCAAAGACAAACGTTACCGCCGTCAGTACGACATATACCAGTGCACTTTTCTCCATGTGGGGCTCCTTTCTTCCTGTCCGAATATTTTCTCAGGATATTTTTATCGGTGTTGCTCCCGATCCGATCAATCTATCTGCGCTTCGCCTCGCAGATGCCTTCCCGCATCCAGCGTTTTGCCTGCTTCAAGGACACATCGGCGCATAGTGTGCCCTTATGTGCATACAGGAAACGTAGTGCCAGGATCCACTCCAGTCTGCCGTACAGATAATGATACAGCACGCCTCTATCGTGGAAGAACTTCTCATTATAGCCCCGAAACCAGCTGGATTCTCCCGCCTCTTCCCTGCCGATAGTCACCGGTGCGGTATAGACGCGGTATCCTTTTTTTATGAATTCTGTCAAAAACAAGCTATCCTCGCCGTTGCTGTATTTCGCACCGCCGCCGAACAGGAGGGAAAACGTGATCCCGGATGCCAGCAGGCTGTCTCTGCGCACCGCAAAACTGACCGCACCGTACCGGCCGCAATTATACCAGTGCACCCGGTGCCTGTCCGTGATATGGTATGTCCGGCGGTCTTCTTCCACTTCGATATTGAAAATGATCATGTCAGCCGCCGGATTCTTCTCAAATTCTCTAAGGATTGCCTCCTCGTATCCGTCCTCATACACAATGTCAGCATCTGAGAACAGACAGATGTCTCCCACAGAGCGCAGGATTGCTTCGTTGCGGCTTCTGCCGATACCCCGCTCCGGGAAGCTGTAATACCGTATCAGATATTCTTCCCGCGGATCTGCTTCCGCGCTTCCCCCATACCCTGCGATCTTCATCTCTTCATAGGCCATTCGGTCGCACTGGTTGATGATCACCGCATCCGACTGCAGGTTCATATGCTCCACTGTCTCCGGGAGTGTGGTATTCATCACAGATGCCAGAACTTCTACCTTCATTCCTGTGTTCCTCCCGGAAGAAAATAATATCTGCGGATCAGTTCTTCATCCGCATTCCACAGAAGTGCCCCGTCTATGGTGCAATCCTGTGCTGCCAGATATTCCAGGACTGCTTCGAGCTGTTTTCCCACATGGGGGCCTGCAGGTACCGCCAGGATCACCGCATCCGCCCCGCGCAGTGTCTCCGCGCTCTCCGGGCACAGCAGGGGACTCGGTACCGCGGTGAATTGCCACTCTTCGCTAGTCTTTACATCCTCCGCAGTCACTGCCGTACGCAGTTGTGAGATTACTTCCGCAGGATCCTCTCCCGGCAATATTCCGCACACCATGGCAGTAAGTTCCACCTTTCCGGCGCTCTTGTACCCGGTGTCTTTATTCCCGATATCCTTACGCTCCGTGGCCTTCTGCAACAGATATTTCACATTTTCAGCAAATCCCGCACTGTGCACCGTGCCGAGATCCTTCAGTCCGTAGCGTCTGCGCAGTGTCGCCGGCAGCCAGATACTGTCCCTGGACAATTCCCACAGAAGGAATACCATCACCGACAAAAATAACGATACGACCGCCGCCAGTATTACGGCGCGGAGCGTCCGCACATCCGGTACTACCGCCTCTGCCAGATTACCATGATCCAGTACTTTGATCAGCCGTATCTCCGCTATGGTCTCTGCAAATTCATTGCACATGGTCTCTTCCACCGCTGCTGCCAGCGCCACGCTCTCCGCAGGCTCCTGCAAGGTAGCTTTCGTCACCGGAATACTGAAATCGGAAGGAAGTGTGGCGGAAAGTGCGCCGGAGATGCTCTCTCTTCCCATCGCCAGGACCTCTGCTGCCTTCGTCTCTCCCCGATCAGCTGCCTCCTGTAAATGAGTCTCCACACCATCCAAAAACTCTCCGGTATGGATCAGGCTGTTCCAGGTAGCCTCGTTGATATAGTAGGCTCCTGCCGCATTGGGGTTCTCAAAATATTCTACCTTATAAGTGGAAGAAGCCGCATACCCGGGATCAGGCTGCAGCAACACGTTTTTGACATAATAACCGCCGCCGAACAGTACCGTTCCCAGTACTGTCACCGCCAGTATTTTCCACAGATTACGGCATAAGCACAAGACCTCCAGCCGCAGATCAAAGGGTTCCTTCCCATAGCTTGCTTCCATGGTGCCTCCTTTTTCCTTCTCAGTTGTCATCTTTTTCCGCACGGCCATCATACTCTGCCTTGAAGGCTGTTACCTGTTCGCTCTCCACACCCTCCGTGCTGTCCGGCCAGAACAGTACCTTCAGGGTCAGAAGCATCAGCTTCAGATCCAGCCATACCGAATAATTCTCGATATATGTTAAATCCAGTTTTAATTTATCATAAGGAGATGTGTTATATTTTCCGTATACCTGGGCGAATCCCGCCAGTCCTGCCTTCACCTTCATACGGAATGCGAATTCCGGCATGACCTCGGTATACTGGGCAATGATCTCCGGCCGCTCCGGTCTCGGACCGATGAAGGACATATCTCCCCGCAGGATATTGATCAGCTGGGGCAGCTCGTCCAGTCTGCACTTGCGGATCACCTTACCTACCGGTGTGATACGATTGTCATTTTTCTGTGCCAGGCGCGCCACGCCGTCTTTTTCCGCATCGGTACGCATACTGCGGAACTTCATGATATAGAATTCCCTCTGGCCGATAGTGCAGCGTACCTGCTTGTACAATACGGGACCTCCGTCGTACAGCTTGATCGCCAGGGCTGTCAGCAGCATGAACGGAGATGTCACCACCAGAAGGATCAGGGAACAGACCACATCGATGGATCTCTTGATGAACCGCTGCTCCATGCTTAAGGAGTATTCCCTGGTCAGCAGGATCGGCGTATCAAATACATGTAATTCCTCGGATCCCACTAAAATAACATCTGATATCTTAGGCATCACATAGACTCTGATGAAATGTTCGTAGCAGAATTTCAGGATCGTGTTGCGGTCCTTCTCATTAATATCCCAAATGACCACCGCGGTGATCTCACCGTTTTGGTAATCCTTTAAAATCTCACGGCACAGTTCCTGCGAACCCTTTTTGATATGCTCGCATTTTGTGATCTTATACTTATCCTTGCGGCTCTCGAACTTTTTACAGATATCCTCAATGGGACGGTCCCCGTGGATCAGCAGCAGCTCTCTTGGAGGGAATGCCGTCCGGTAGATCTTATTTGCAATATTGGCATAGATAATGACTGCTATGATCTGCAGGAATACCATCAACAGGAACATATCCGGCGGGAAAACGCTTCGCGCCATCATACACAATTCCGCATAGATCAGCATGTCCGCCATCAGAGTGGCAAATACCTGGGAGAAGATGATCTCCGTATTTTTCAGATATCCCAGCCGCATACCGCCATACGTCACGGAGAAAAAGATCAGTATCACGCTGTAAATACCATTCTCCAACAGAAAACCTCTGTACCAGATCTGCTGTAAGGGATCTACCAGCTGGAACTGGAAATGGAACTGCCACATATAAGCAAATAATGCGATCTCCAAAAGCAGGCAGATCGCTGACAATCCTATATTGATCAATCGCTTGAAGGATTCCCTTCTCCGCAATCTATTTACGTAATAATTGTTTGTATCCAAGACAAACTCCTCCAAATCTGTTTCCATACTTTGATGCTCATGCGGGCCAAGGCTCTTGCCCCGGCATCCTTCTATATTCTCCGCTGCACTGCCCGCACCGCCCAGAAGCAGAAATGCCACGCGCTGTTTATCACGTTCATTCCCTCTGCCTTACGGTACAGATTCCATATTCTGCGCAGAGCTTCCAGTTTATTGGATGACAGGGATTTCCCCGCTCTCCGATATTTTACCAAATTTTCATCCAAACCACAAGCTACATAACCCTGCCGCAGTATTCTCCACCATAGAGCGGTATCTTCGCTTTTGATCTGCGGCATCTGCAGCTGCTCTTTTGACAGCTGTTCCATGTCAAACATCACGGTGCTGGTAAAGATCGTGGTATTTTTCAATGCTTCTTTATACGTAATGGTGGCAGGAACGCGAACCACTTTTCCGGTTCCCTTGCCGTTCTCGTCCGCGAACTCGTACCCGGTGAACACGAAGGCTGCCTGTCTCTCTTTCAGAAAAGCAAGCTCCTTCTTAAGCTTATCCGGCGCCCACAGGTCATCCGCATCCAGATAGGCCAGATATCTTCCCCTTGCCTCATTGACTCCCAGGTTCCGCGCTCTCGCCGCCCCCAGGTTCGTCGGGTGGGTCAGCAGTCTGATCCTGCCATCCCCGGTGCGCTGTATATACTCCTCGATCCGCTGTCTGCTCTGATCCGGACCGCAGTCTTCAATGAGCAGCAGCTCCCAGTCCGTATAGGTCTGGGCGCGCACACAGTCCATGGTCTCTTCAATATATTTTTCAGCCCGGTACACCGGCACCACAATACTGATCATATCCTGTTCCATGATAATACCAATGCCTTTCAGTGACCTGCGTGCTTTCATCCGCAGGCTCATTATTCTTACAACTCTTAGTCTCCGTCACTCATCCGCTACGCCCGCTCACTTCTGCATCGTCAACAGATAGTATCCATTCAGAGGCTGTAGCTTACTCCCGGCAGTATTTTGCAGTTCCGAGAGTGTCTCCTTCCGCAGATTCCCCGGGAGCAGAACGATATCCACATTTTTCTCTGCCGCGTATTTCAGACAATCCGCGAAATCGATCGTCCGAGCACCGGTACTTTCATCCATACGCACATATTCCGTCTCTCCGGTGGCTTCCAGATGGCTCATCCACAGATACAGATCCTCCTGTCCGGTCGCATAGGTGTCATAGGAATAGCTTCCCAGAGAAGCATCCCAGATGCTCCTGCCGTACACCGGATAGATCTCCGCACTGTACGCTCTGGCGGCTGCCATGATCTCCTTCGGTGCCCACAGAGTAAAGCTTGCGTCTCCGCTCTCCGTCAGCCGGTATTCCGTAAGGTCTGACAGTGTCTCCCAGGGTGACGTTTCGGGATTCTGTTGTATCGTCACATCCATGACAGGGATCTGTGCAGTCTGCTCTTTCGTCCATTCCGATACCGGATTGCCGCTTAAGAACACGATTCCCAGTAAGATCACCGTTGCCATAAGATTCGTAAGAGTTCTTTTTTTCCATAATCCGCATAAAAATTCTGCAGCAGCCCATGCAATCAGCGCTGTCTGCGGCACCACTGCCCAGATCCATACATACGAATAAAATGCGGTCTGGTATTTCATCAGAAAAAGTGCGCTCAACGGGCAGATGCATGACAATGCCGTCAGAGCGGTATACAGCCATAATGTCATGGTTGTCTTATTGCGATCCCTGCTGCCCGCTCCGGCATACAGGGCATTGTGCCTGCGGATCGTATATCCCAGGTACAGCATCGCCACCAGTAATAGTGCCGCGAATTTTCCATGTTGTGTATAATCGGTCCAGCCGTTCAGGGCGGTTTTTAATAGTGTCATCCTGCCGCCTCCTTTTTCCGTCTGCCGGGAAGCAGTGAAAGCAGCTTATGAAGCACGACCCAGCCAAGCGTCACAAGCAGGCAGACTCCGGCACCGTACAGGGTCCACACCATACAGGCTTCCGCCAACACACACAGGATCACGCCGAAGTACTTTCTCTCCATCAGACAGGCGATCAGATACGGAAGTAGTACCACTGCCCGGATCGTCACTCCGCGGAAGCCTCCGTAGAAAATATCAAAGCCGTCCATGCCGGGCATATACGCTCCCGCACAAAAAAGTATTCCCACAATCAGCAGAAAGGTCTTCCTCTTCGTCCCATCTTCTCCGAAAATAACGGCTCCCAGCCTGCCGTAAGCCACATATCCAAGCAATAATGTCACGCAGGGAATCAGCCGGTATACCACATCCGCTGCGCCCATCCCCGTCCATCTGCAGACAGCCCCGTACAGGGTCGGAAGGCACAGTATCCGAAGCCTCAGCGGCATTCCTGCGGTATAGCAAGCTCCCGTCAGGGGATCCACGGTATAGATGGCATTCTCCTTAAGGAAGGTATTCACCGTCTCCAGTGTCATATCTCCGTCCAGCCATGCCCGTTCTCCCGTAAGGATCCGCAGGATCTGCAACAGTATGAAAAACGTCAAAATTCCTGTCAGAATCCGCTGCGTTCTTAACACTTTTTTCTTCTCCGATGCCGTTTTACCGGCTATAACGGTGACTGCCACCGCCTTTTTATGTCTGATCAGACTGAACAGGATTGCCGCGATCACCATAATCACAATCTCTGCCAGCATCAGATCCATCACAGTCAAAAAAGACCACCCTAACAGGCAGCCTGCCAAATGGGCGACTTCCGTCAGCCCGATGATGATCAGGCTCCCCCCGATCAAAATATCTGATGTCCGAAAAGTCATTTTATCTCCCAACGCCCGCTGATTGAAACGCAGGCTTTTGTACATCTTATCATATTTATAGGAACTTGACAAATATTACGTTTCAGAACGTACCATAAACGTACCATAAAAAAGCCACATACCGAAACTTCCCCTTTCGGTACGTGGCTCCTATCAGTCTGCCGGGGAGAATACTGCATCTACATGATCAGCTCTCCCGATCTCTACAACAAAAACAATATGTTACATAGCCTTATAATCCAGTCGGATGTTATCCGCGATACGGGCGATATACTCGCTGTTCGTAGGTCTCGTCCTTCCGGTAGCTACAGAATAGCCAAAAATCTTCTCGAATGTCTCGACATTTCCTCTCGACCAGGACACTTCAATGGCATTCCTGATCGCTCGTTCCACCTTCTGGTCAGTGGTCCGGAAATGCTTCGCGATGGTAGGATATAACAGCTTGGTGACGCTGCTTACTACCTCCATGTCTTTTCCTGACAAAATGATTGCATCCCGTAAATAGTGATACCCCTTCAAATGAGCCGGAACCCCTATCTCCAACATGATTTTGGTTACATATCTCTCTAACTCTGAATCTTTTACTGCAACAATATCCAAAACAAGTCCCCCTTTTTACTTGTCGAGTATTGCTCCCTGGCAGTGACTGATAAAGAAATAGTATCATAGCTGTCGATTTTTGAAAAGACATTTTTTCGTTAAAATATAGTTAAGAAAGTAAAAATGTTACATTTTACCCCTGTTTTGTAACACTTTTTCACTCAAAAAAGCTTAAATTTCTTCTTTTACCAGATAAATCGGTCTGCGTTTTACTTCCATGTAAGCTTTGGCCAGATACTGTCCCAAAATGCCGGTGCAGAAGAACTGTACCCCACTGGTCATCAGGATAATGCATACCAGAGAAGGCCAGCCGGATACCGGATCTCCGAAGATCAGCTTACGCACAATAATAAAAATGATCATCAGAAAAGCGATCACGCAGAACAATACGCCGACAAACGAAGCAATCAAAAGCGGTGCCGTGGAGAACGCGGTAATTCCGTCCAGGGAATATATAAACAGCTTCCAGAAATTCCACTTGGTCTCCCCCTTGGCACGCTCCACATTTTCATACTCCAGCCACTTGGTATGGAAGCCTACCCAGCCGAAGATCCCCTTGGTGAAACGGTTGTACTCCCGCATGGACAGAATGGCATCCACCATCTGACGGGTCATCAGGCGATAATCTCTGGCACCGTCCATCATCTCCGTCTTGGAGATTTTTTTCATCAGCTGATAGAACCTTCTGGCGAAAAAGCTGCGGATCGGCGGTTCGCCCTTACGGGTCACACGCCTCGTTGCCACAGAATCATAGCCCTTCCAGATCCACTCGAACATCTCCGGAAGCAGAGAGGGGGGATCCTGTAAATCCACATCCATCATTACCACGTAGTCTCCCTTTGACTTCTCCAGGCCGGCGAACATAGCTGCTTCTTTTCCGAAATTCCTTGAAAAAGAGATGATATGGACCCGCGGATCTGCCTCGATCAGCTTTTTGACCTCTCGCACAGTGCCGTCCTTCGATCCGTCATCAATGTAGAGCAGCTCCAGTTCGATGTCCTTTTCTTTGAAAAATGTATCGTTCTTCGTCAGCTCCTGATAAAACAGGGCAACGCTCTCTTCTTCATTATAGCAGGGTACTATTACGCTCAGCAGGCTCATCCTATAAGTCTCCTTAATATATATATCTGTATAAATCATCTGATATATTGTCTCCGGTTATCGTCCGGTATACCATCTGATATATCGGACGGCTATATCATCCGGTATATCATCCGGTTATATCGGACGGCTATATCATCCGGTTATATCATTCGGTATATCGTCCGGTTATATCATTCGGTTATATCATCCGGTATATCATTCGGTATATCGTCCGGTTATATCATTCGGTATATCGTCCGGTTATATCATCTGCATATATACCCGGGAATAATTCATCTCCGGATGGTTTCATTATACTATCCAAATGCATATCATTTCAAGGTCAACACTGTACTTTTTCCGCTTTTTGGATTATACTAAGTTTATGTATGTCCATCTGTGGGATAAGGGCATACCGGAAACGAGGTAAATAATGAACTTTTTTCAGGAATTTTTCAGTAATCATATTTTTCTGGCCGCTGCATGCGGCTGGCTGGTGGCACAGGTGCTTAAGACCATCATCCATCTCATCGTCTCCAAAAAATTCGTAGCGGAACGTCTCGTAGGCAGCGGTGGCATGCCCAGTTCTCATTCCGCCACTGTGTGCTCCCTGGTGACGGCGGTATGCTACGAATACGGTGCCGGAAGCTTCGAGTTCGCCATCTCCCTGATCCTTGCGATTATCGTAATGTACGATGCCATGGGTGTCCGCAGAGAGACCGGTATTCAGGCTCAGCTATTAAATGAGATGCTGAAGGTATTTGAGGATATGGGGCGCAGTGAAATATCCGCCCACGATAAATTAAAAGAATTCGTAGGACATACGCCCTTGCAGGTGTTGATGGGAGCCATTTTAGGAATTTTCTGCGGTGTGATTCTTTACACTTTTGTATTTTAAGATTCGTCCATTATACTTGACAGAGGTGACATTTGTATGTGTTTTTTCAAAAGCAGAACTAGGACACTGTTAAGAGCCACCGCGCTTTGCCTGTCCGCTTCTCTCCTGTTGACCGCCTGTGGCCAGCAGAACAATAATAACGATATATTGAGCCCGATCCTGCCGGAGGACAGCCCGGCTTCCAATGCAACCTCCGGTGAAAAAATGCCGGATCCGGTGACGATCGTGGTGGAGGACGACACCAATCCGCCTGTGGAAGGTATGGTACGCAGCCGTCTGACCAATGAGTGGGTGGATGCGGATGTCGCAGCAACCCGCCCCATCGCAGTCATGATCCCCAATGAAGTTTCCGCGATTCCACAGTACAGTCTGTCTGAAGCTTCCATTATCTATGAAGCCAATGTTGAGAACCGTATGACACGCATGATGGCAATCTATGAAGGCTGGGAAGATATGGACAAGATCGGTAATATCCGCAGCCTGCGTGATTATTACGCTTACTGGGCATTTGAGTGGGATGCCTTTTTAGTACATTTCGGAGGACCTTTTTTTATCAACGAGCTGATGGCAGAACCGGATACGCAGAATATTGACGGCACCTCCGGCACGGACGACGAGGCCTTCTTCCGCACCAGTGACCGCAGCAAGCCTCACAACGCTTATGCTTCCGGTGCAGGTCTGTTAAAAGTCATTGAGAAAAAGGGATACAGCTTAAATTACCGTGGTCTCACCGACGAGAATCATTTCCGTTTTGCCACGAAGGCAGAGCCGAATACACTTGATCAATACGGCTCCAAGGCAAAAGATGCCACCTATATTGATATGTCGGGATGTTATCCCCTGACAAGATGTTATTTTGAATTCAATGAGGATGATGGACTCTATTACAGATCCCAGCATCTGTCCGGCAGTTCGGACGGCCCTCATATCGACGCCGTCACCGGGAAGCAGTTGTCCTTTAAAAACATTTTGGTGCAGAATACCTTTTACGAGGAATTGGGCGAAGGATATCTGGCGTTCCAGTGTCACGACACCACACGGGATGGATGGTTCTTCACAAACGGACGTGGTATTCATGTCAACTGGGAGAAGACTTCCGATTATGGTGCGACGAAGTATTATGATGACAACGGCGATGAGATTGTACTCAATACCGGCAAGACCATGATCTGTATCGTGGAGAACGGAGATTCCTTCACGTTCCATTAAAGATGTAAATTGAGAGTTACGCGGGCAATGAGCCGCGCATAGGCAAAATAAGAACCGTGATTGGGAGCTTGCTTACAAATCACGGTTTTTATTTTTGCCGTGATGCGGCGAACGCCGCGATATGAAATAAGATTGACAGCGCCTTTTGCTGGCAATCTTATGAATAGCGTGGCTCATTGCGGAGAACTGCCAATAAATGTGGAGCGCCCTTTGCGACACATTTATGAATTGAGTGCATGGCTCGTAACGTAGGACTGCCGTCGGCCGCTCGGGGAGTTCTGTTTGTATTAAAAACGCCATTTTTTGCTAAAAAAATACAAAAACATGAGATTTTGCCATGTAAAAAGCTGTTATTTTCGCTGAGCGTGCAAAATGAAGAAATTCCGTACAAAAATTCCTGATTTAGGAACTTTTTTGTACGGAATTCATTTTTAGGGTTTTTACACCAAACTGGAGAGCTACGAAAGCATAGCCACGCTAGAGAACAAGAAAGACCTGGCGTGGGCACTTGCGCACCCATCCCGGTCTTATTTGTTGCGCGGGGATTAATCAACAAATTTAGTCAATTAAGCCCCGGTAGTTTACATTACGCGGGGCGTAATCAACAAATTTAATTAATTAAGCCCCGGCAGTTTACGTTGCGCGGGGCGTAATTAACAAATTCAGTCAATTAAGCCCCGGCAGTTTACGTTGCGCGGGGCGTAATCAACAAATTCAGTCAATTAAGCCCCGGCAGTTTACGTTGCGCGGGGGCGTAATCAACAAATTTAATTAATTAAGCCCCGGTAGTTTATTCATAGTGTGGGTATCAGCAGCGAAACAAGCTTCTCATACCCACAAACTATTCTCAGTGTGGGTATCAGCAACGAAACAAGAGTCAAGTCCAAATTTGTGTGTACATTCATCTTCCAGCTATGTTAGTCCGTCTAT